>Ga0154487_1010_pt1 | contig 3463 bp, 3 predicted proteins | sample RifGroD1_FD_115966 | JGI IMG/M metagenome (GOLD analysis project Ga0154487, IMG submission 115966) | Spirochaetes bacterium GWD1_27_9 | reverse complement strand
ATTAGTTTGATTAGTATGTACAAAGTGATTGTCTTGTAGCTGATTTGTGACTTTTTTGTCGAGATGTGTTTGTTCTGTAAAATTAATCTGATTAGATGTGTTTTTAGGGAAGATTTTATTAAAGACTTCTTCTACGCTTGTCTTTATTTTTGAAATTAAATCATCTTCTTTTTCTTCTTTGAAAATGATAAAATCGCCATCTTTAAAAGTGTTAGACTCTTCTGAAAAACGAAGAATACCCGAATTCGTTTCTTCTTTTAAATCTTTTGATATTTCTATTTGTTCTAATCCTTTATTTTCTGGAAATCGAACAAAAGATATTGCTCTCAGATAAGGTCCTTTTCCGTCAAGGTCTTTATAGAATTCTGGAGATATATACTGATACTCACCACTTTGGATTTTTTCAAGTGATTTTTTTATCCAATCAAATTTTTCATATAGATTTTCTTTTTCTGCATAAACTTCTTTAACTTTTCCAAAAGACGGTCCTTTTTCTTCATGATCTAAAGTTATTGGTGCTGAAAAATATTTTGTATCATAATTTTTTGCAACTGCTTGTAAGAAGGCTTCGTCAACTTTCCCTTGCTTGTAGTTGCCACCGTTTCTTATTCTAAAGACGTGTATTTTATCAAAAATTTTACTCATAAAATCCTCTTGTTTTTTATATAGTCTAAAAATATCAAAAAGTTTCTTGACATAGGTGTCAAAATATGCGAAATTATATACAAATATTAATTATTTTTTTTAGGTGTTTTTATGTACGAAATAAACGACCTCATCCGTGACTGTGGCTTATCTCCTATCGAATATGAAAATCTTTTGTGGTATATGCATTCTCCTCGAGGTATGGGAAAGAATACTATTATTGAAAGATTAAAAAATTTCAAGTTTGTAAAAGATACTTTTGACAATGCACAGATAGACTCAAATAAAAAAGATTTTTATCTACAAAAGTTTAAAAATATGATTTTATTCCCAGCAGAAGATACTATTCTAAACTTAAAAACAATTATTACTTCCTGTAGAAAGAAGAAATAATTAAAATTCTTTTTTCTTTTTTTCTAATTTTTCTTGTAGTTCGTTCAATTCCTTATGTCTATTTGTAAAAATGTTTCTAATCTCATCTATTATATTTTTAAAATTCTTTTTGTATTCATTAAAAAGTTTGTCTCCGAATTTTTGAAATAAAGTTTTTTGAGGTATAATACAGATTGAGTCTGAATATTTCTTGTTTAAGACTTCTAAAGCATTGTAGACATATTGTGATGCTTTTCTTTCTCTGTATTTATCAAACTCATCAACTGATTTTTTTTCAATACCATTTCTATCAACAACAATTTCTAAATCGTTTTTTGTTTCAGTTGAGATGTCTTCTATTATTTCGATGAAGTAAATATACGAATCTGTTTTTTTTATATAAGTTTCCAATTTTATTTTTTCTTCTATTGAATATTCTTGTAAAGCATCTGCATAAATGTCACCAACCCTGTTATTATTTTGTTTCAATAGATCAGATATGAGTCTCATTAGTTCTTCTTTTGTTTTTATTGTATGAAAATCAATTTTTGTTTGAAGTATTAAAAGTTCGTTAATATCTCCTTTTTGCATTAAAGAATTTTCAACTTCTTTTTGATTTTTACTTTTTTTTAAAAAAAATATTGCCGATATAACAATTAAAGAAAGGATACTTATAGAAAAAAGAATTGTCGCTAACACAACATTATTTTTCTCAATAAGAAGTGTTATCATTCCAAAAACGGAGGTGATGAGTGCTACTGCTATACTAGATATAGTTGTTAGTTTCATTTTTGACCTTCCAATCTCTTTGTAATTTTGTTTTAAATGAAAATTTTACCGTTTAAATCCCGTTTAAAATTAATATTGCTATTTTCTATTGATTTGGCTTTTTTACTCTTTTTTAACAAGATTTTTGTTTTTCATCCAAAAATCCAAATCCTCACCGACATTCCCCAAAAAACCATTCTCAGGGGACATTTTGACTATATTTTCTTTAGTCTCTGTTATATTCTTTTTCAACTCTTCAAATGAATTAAAAAACTTAATTCTGCTTTTGTTTTGTTCTATTTTATCAACAATGTCTTGAATATCATACATTCTAATTTCTTTCTCAACATTCTTAACTATATATTTTAATTCGTTTTTTTGTTCTTCATTCAATGACTTTTTTCTCAACTGTGTGTAAAAAGATTTCGTTTTTTTTATGTCTATTTTATCTGCAACGATATCATCAATTTTATTATTAATTGTGCGTAATATATTTGAAATAGAATTTCTTTCTTCTATGGTCAAATCTTCTTTTTTGTCACACAAGTTTATTATGTTATCAATTTTTTCTGTGCTTCGTAGAAGTTGTTGAGTCTTTTCATTTTCTAGTGAAACTATATTATTTTTACTTGTTTCAAATGTTTTTCTTCTATCTTCTTGACCTTTCTCTATTAATGATAGAAGTTCTCCTTTTTCAGGCATTCCATTCCGTTTATCAATTTCTTCTGGTGATAAGCCCAATTTTTTTCTCACATAAGAAGCAGAAAGGCTTCTTACATAACATCTACATCTATATCCGTTTGGCGGATACCAATCTTTCCAAAAAGTATCATCATATCTACGAATGAATCCGTTCAAAGCAGCATGTTCTGGTCTTGTCTGATTGTCAAGAATCGCAGAGTATTGCCAATACGGTGCTATGTCTACATCTTGCATCATTTGATTGTATCTACCTGCAGCTTGTGCTGATTTGATATTTTGCCAATACACCAAACTATTTACTTTTAGTTCTTTTTCTTGGCAACTTTTTTGAAACTCTTTAAAGCCTAGCCCTTTTTCTTTACATTCTATTAGCATATTTTGAATGCTTTCTATTTGAGACTTTTCTTCGTAGCCTTTTATCGTGAAAGCATATTTTTTGTATTTATTTTCGAGTACATCAAACTCTTTTTTTGTCATTGCTACTTTCATTTTCAGAAAGTTGACATCTGTATAATCAAAAATGATATTTTCTATATCTGATACATTACTTGTTTCTGCAAAAAGAATTACATCTTCATCTCGTTGAAGTCTTGCATATCCACGACCAATTATATCAGCAGTTAAAAAAGCATAAGCAATTTTTTTTACATCTTTATTTTTTCCTACACATTTTGATATTTTTTCTTTTGCTTCATCATAGTCTTTTGAGTCTTTAATCGCTTTTGAAACATCATTTAAAAATTGTTTAAAATAGTTAGAAAAATTGTTTTCTGTCTTTTCAATGAACTTTTCAATCTGATTATCTTCTTGATAAAAAAGATTAATATTCTCTTCAGAAAAGAGTAGGCTAATTAGTTTTTCTGCTGGACTTTTTTTTTTAAGGTCAAGCCAAAATTTGTTTTGTGCTTGAGATGAATAGCCTAATCCAAACCCTAATTTTTTGAAGAATGTTTTTGATTCAAAATTTTCATCGTCA
>Ga0154487_1236_pt1 | contig 3866 bp, 4 predicted proteins | sample RifGroD1_FD_115966 | JGI IMG/M metagenome (GOLD analysis project Ga0154487, IMG submission 115966) | Spirochaetes bacterium GWD1_27_9 | reverse complement strand
AGGCTTTAGGTTATAAAGAAAAGGGTGCACCAAAAGGGCATTCAGAATATTTATTTGCTGTTAGAGACAATAGGCTTATATTAAATTTAGTGGATAGTCCCGATTACAGATATATTTCTGATGTGATTATTGATAAGGCTCTTGATTTTATAGATGAAAAATTAAGGGATGGGTTAAATGTGTTAGTTCATTGCAATCTTGGGGAATCGAGGAGTCCTTCGATTGGGTTATTGTATTTAGTTAAGAAAAAGATTCTAAAAGTAAAAACGCCTGATGAGGCAATGGGAGAGTTCAAAAAAATTTACCCTAATTACGCTCCAAAAGGAATATGGGACTTTATAAAATTAAATTGGAAACGATACATTGATTAGAAAAAATTTAAAAATATTGATAATTTGGTGTACAAATTGTATAATTTAACTTGGTATGAAATGCTTAAAAAAGCCAAAAAATATTATATTGAGAGAATATAGAATAGGTGGTAAATTATGAATTTTCCAGAGGGCAATGCAATTGTTTATTGTGAGGGTAATTTTGGCAATTTAAATGGAAAGACAGCACATGGTCTTGTGAGAATGACAAAAAGATACAAGGTTTTATCAGTTGTTGATTCTACTCTTTCTGGAAAGGATGCAGGGGAATTTTTGGATAATAAGCCAAATAATATTCCTATTTTGGATAGTGTGGAACATTCTTACAATTTTTCTAAGAATAATGGTGTTATACCTACACATCTTGTAATGGGTATCGCTCCAGATGGTGGAAGGCTTCCAGATTATGCTTATAATGACATAAAAAAAGCAATAACGCTTGGTTTAAATATAGATTCTGGATTACACGATTTTATATCTGAGTATGAAGAATTGGCAAACTTAGCAAAAAAACATGACGTTAAAATTAGAGACATACGAAAAACTCCAGATCGAAGCAAATTACATAGTTTTAGCGGTAATATCGAAAATGTAAAGGCTTTAAAAATTGCAATTTTGGGGACAGACTCTGCTGTTGGTAAAAGAACTACTGCATGGATTTTGGTTAATGCTTTCAACAAGGCTGGACTAAAAACAGAAATGATTGGCACAGGTCAAACTGGTTGGCTTCAAGGTGCTGAGTACAGTATAATTATGGACTCGTTAATCAACGATTTTGTCGCAGGTGAGCTTGAGAATGCTATACTAAGTGCATATAAAGAAAAAAAATGTGATGTGATAATCATCGAAGGACAGGGCAGTCTAATGAATCCTGCGTATCCTGGTGGTTTTGAAATACTTGCTGCTGGAAGACCAGATGTAGTTATTTTACAGCATTCTCCTTCCCGAAAAGAGTATGACGGATTTGCGGGTTATAAAATACACCCGCTTTCTAAACAAATTGAGGCAATAGAGTTAATTTCTGGTAAAAAAGTTGTTGCGATCACTATAAATCATGAAAATTTAACTAAAGAAGATATTTTAAGAAATTGTGATGATATAACAAAATCAATAAGTCTTCCTTGTTACGATGTGTTATTGGATGGTGGAGATAATTTGGTAAGAGATATTCTTGATATTGTAAATAAAAAATAAAAGCAGCATCTGCAAATGTTGCTTTTTATACTGACAATTGTTCAAATTTATCGTGATGTACCTAAATTAATTTATTCTTTTTTCTTTAATTTTTTTAGAAGTTCTTTTCTTGATTCTGCTCTAATTTTTGCATTATCAAATCTTCTTTGTTCTTCTTCTGTTTCGATAATTAATTGTGGGACTTTTGCAGGTTTCTTATTTTCGTCAAGTGCAACAAATGTCAAATAGGCACTTGTGGTTTTTACGCATTCTCCAGTAAAAGGATTTTCTTTTATAACAGAGACTCCGACTTCCATAGAGGTATTGCCAACATAATTCATACTTGATTTTAAAATTAGATGATCTCCAATATTAACAGGAGACTCAAAAGTTATTCTTTCTACACAAACAGTAACAACTTCTCTTCCACAATGTTTTTGAGCAACCATAGCAGCTATCATATCAATCCACGACATAATTGTTCCACCAAATGCAGTCCCTTGATGGTTTGTATGATTTGGCATTATTAAATATCTCGTCTCCATTGCACTTTCTTTTGTATTTTTTGCACTGCTATTCATTTTTACCTCTTAATAAATTTCTTTGTACATTTTAATATATTCTTTTGCTGAATTATACCATAAAAATCTTTTGGTCATACTATGTTCTTGCATAATATTCCACATGTCTTTTTTGTTGTAAAAACATGAAATTGCTTTTTCAAAAGTAGCTAAGAGTGCTTTTTTTGCGTTATTTCTATCACTCCCTGAGTATAAGAAACCTGTATCCATATTGCTTATTGTATCGTGTAAACCACCAATATTATGTGCCAGAGGAAGGCAACCATAACGCATTGCTATCATTTGACTTATTCCACATGGTTCAAAGTCAGAAGGCATCAAAAACAAATCACCTACAATGTATAAATTCTTCGCAAACTCTGGATTAAACGCGTTTATAAAGAATCCATTTTTAAAAGAGTTAATTTTTTCCATCTGAGGTGATAATTCTCCTGAGCCAAAAACGATTAAAAATATATTTTTTTTTAACATTTCTTCTATAAGGGTAGAATCTTTTCCTAATTTCTCGGCAAGTATCCCCATTTTTTGATTTACAACTCTTGTTACAGCAACAATTAATATTTTTGATTTCATTTCTTCGTATTTATAAGTTTTTAGTTTTTCAAAAATAGTTTCTTTATTTAAAAACTTATCGCCTATTTTTTGATAAATTTCTTGTACATTTGAAGAAAAGTTTTTTAAAAATTGTATTTTATGACATTCTTTACTTATCATCCAATTTCCAATAGTAGAATCAAATGGTGGATTTAACTCTTTTGGATTATTTCCTTTATAATCAAGACCGTTTAATATACCTTTTAATTTATGATTATCATAAAGTTTTTTTAAATCACTTTCTAGCCCTCTTCCACCCATAAAATTTTCAGATAAATTATCTTTTTTGGTAATTTCTTTTGAATATGTTGGGCTTACTGTATTTGCGATATTAGAGCATCTTATGCCTGCTCTCATTGGGTTAAAACAAGATTGGTCGTTTAAGTCTTTAATATAGGTAAGTTTATTATCTGCTTTTAGATTTTCGTATAATTGTGGAAACCAGCTTTTGAAACAAGGTAAATTTCCATTTTCTTTCATCTCAAAAGGTCTTACCCCTTGATAATCAAGATTATGAATTGTAAAAACAGTTTTTAGTTTTTTTGCCAATTTAGAATATTTAGAATCATATTTTAATAATGTTAAAATAACTCCAGTATGCCAGTCATTGCAATGAAGTATATTTATATCTTTGAAATATTCAAAATTATCTAGAAGTTCTAAAACTGATTTGGAAAAAAAAGCAAATCTTTTTGCATCATCTTCAAAAGGACCTCTTTGGAATTTCCCGCTATCTATATAAATACTTCCGTATTCGTAAGAAAAATAATCAGCACTTTTAATAAGAAATATATTTACAGTGTTTAGAATATAATGAAATACTTGTATCCTATGTTTTGATACCCCAAATTCTATCTCAGTTTCAAATAAAAATTTAGCATCACAATTTATAGCATCATAGTAAGGTATAATAATAGAAACTTTTATCTGTTCTTCTTGTAAAGCATAAGATAAATCCATAACAACATCCGCAAGTCCACCTACTTTTGCAAGTCCTCTACATTCTGATGCCGTAATGAGAATATTTAAGTTTTCTTGATTCATATAATATCCTCTAAATAGAATTTTATATATTGTCGTATTACTTAATCTATATTTTTAAGAATATTTATCTAAATTTTAAAAATTTTTTTTACTATATTTTTTT
>Ga0154487_1147_pt1 | contig 5945 bp, 8 predicted proteins | sample RifGroD1_FD_115966 | JGI IMG/M metagenome (GOLD analysis project Ga0154487, IMG submission 115966) | Spirochaetes bacterium GWD1_27_9 | reverse complement strand
TCGGTTTCTGTTCCTGCAAGTGCTGTATGTCCTTCAACAACAAAAGTTCTATCCTTGATTTTTTTTAGCAAATTATAAAGTATATCAATTTTAGGTTTTTCGCTATCGAGTAAATCTGTTGTATTCGCCTTAAATTTTAAATTATTTAAAGTAATAGAAATACCATTATCTTTCTTTTTAAACTCAAAATCATTTTTAAAATCAGTATTTTCTACAAAAAAATCTGTTGTAAGGTCTTCAATAACCTTATTTTTATCCATTTTTTCTATTGGTTTGTAAAAATATAAATAAAAACCAGATTGTTTAATAATATCATTATTCTCAAAAAGAAACTCTTCTTCAAAATGGTCATCCATAAATATTGGTTTTCCATCATTATTATCAAAGACAAATCTAATTTTGTGATAGCCATTTGTTTTTTTTATCTTTGTACTTCCATCATTAACATAACCATAATTTATTTCAAAAAAATCGTAATTTTTACCATAATAATCTTTTTTACCAAGATATTTAGAATAAGTAATAGTTTTTAAATTTATAGGTTTTTCTTCATTAAAAAAATTTAGGCTTACATTTCCATAACTCTCGAAACTATCATTAATTACAACCTCTTTATCAGGAAAAGTAATAATGTTTGGTATCAAAATATTAGCCCCTTCTTCAAATTTTAGCATCCCACTACGATTTAAAGTAAAACTACTTTTATAAGAATCATCTATTTTATAACCAACGCTTTTCGTGTCCCTTAAAGTCTTATCAATCTTAAAAACATCACCACTAACAAAAAAAGACGAATCTTTCACATCTTCTACCCTAAATAATATCTTTGCTTCTTTTGAGTTAAGCCCTATATATTTACCATTTAAATAAATTTTTACATTACCTCTAACTATAATATTATATTTGTCATCTTTTTTGTAGTTGAAACTAAAATTTTGTGAAAATAAGATAGATTGAAAAAGAATCAATATTATAGTACTATAAGCATATTTTTTTATCATCAAACGACTCTTTTTATCTTTATTAAGGTAGAAAATTTATCCTCTTGAATGTAAATTTCCATATTAAATCTTAATTTTGTCTTTGGACAAAACACAGTCACAGGAATTCGTTTAAATTCGGGTACTCTGACATCTTTATTTAGATTATTTGGAAGAATATCTCTATAAACATCAACTTTTAGAATATGCTTTTTTTTACATAAAGGGCATTCATTTATATTAAACTCTTCGATATTATTTTTTATCATAAGAACCTCTCGATTTTTGAAATGTTGAATATTGTTTAAGTTTACGAAAAATATATTAATTAGTCAACAATTTTAAAAAAGTAAACTAATTTTTTAGAATATCAAAAATTTTAGCAACAATTTGTTCATTTTTTAATAAAATAAAAGCCTCAATCAAATCATCTGGAGCTTTATCTTTTCTCATATTAGTAATTACATTATCAATTAATATAACTCGTTCTTTATGCCTCATTTTTATAATACTTATTATTTGTTTACCGATTTCATTATCTTCTCTTGCCATGCCAACAAGAGTATAAAATAAATCATTATCGTACTCTTTATCGTTAAAAAGAAAGGAAAGTGTTTTTTTAAAAAAACTCATCTTTTACCTCCATATAACACAGATTTTAAGAAACCAACAGAGATTAGATTGTAATCCATGCCAAATCTGTGTTATATCAGCGAAGGCTCACCAATTATTAATTTTTTAAAGTCTTCCAGTTCTATAATATCATAAGTATTTGAACTTAAAAGAGGTGCTGCTTTTTTAGCTTCAAGTTGGAGAATATCAAAACTTTCCCTTAAATACCTATAATGTTCTGTTAATTTTAGTTTTTTTAAGAATTTTTTGTAAGATTCTACACCTTTTAAGAAATTTTGAGATATTTTATGATCTTTTGTTAAATCACAATGTTTTGAAAGATTAAATTCGATCACCGGATAATGGATAATTGGATAAATTTTACAAGAAATTATTTTATTCTCACCCATCCCACAACTAAAATCTTTATTTAAAAAAGGGCATTCTCTTTCAAATTTTAGCACATTTATTATAGTTTTAGGCGTTTTTATACCAAAAACATATTTATTTTTAAATTCTTCTAATGGAATGTTTAGTTTATACGCAACATATTCTACCTCATAAGGTAAAAAAACACAAATATATTTGTATTGAATTTCTTCTTCTTTTGAGCAAACCTCACAATTTGCCTCACATTTAGAACAAATTGGTCCACAATTTAGCGATTTAACATCACCTATAAAATCTTTATGGAATTTATCGTAAAATTTAAATATTTTATCTAATTTTTTCATGTTTATCCTCATAACGCTGATTTACACGGATTTTATAAGATTAACACAGATTTCGTTGGTTTTTAATCAAGTAATCTTTCATTCTACCAACAAGCGTAATCTGTGACAATTTGTGTTATAATCCGTGCTAATCAGTGTTATACTGTAAGATTTTTTATTTGTCAAAAAGATTTTGTAATAAAAAAAATAAAAACTCATAAATAGTTATAGATTATACATTTATTTATAAAAAAACGATTTGTAATTGACAAAAAATAATAAATTTGAGATAAAAAAACAAAAGGAGAATACATGATAGAAAAATTTAATGTAGAATTTATGAAACCTTATTTAAATACCAAATTTAGAATTGTTGTTGAAGGTTTTGACCCTTTAGAGTTAGAATTGATAAATATTAAAGAAAAAAATCAACCAGGATTGGAGTCTTTTTCTTTAATATTTAAAGGTCCTCTTGATAGGGTTGCTCATGACAATACATATCCTATAGAACACGATCAAATTGGTAAATTTGATATGTTTGTAGGTCCATTTTTTACACCAACCAAAAAAGATGCTATATATTATCAAGCTGTTTTTTCAAGGCTAAAAGAAGAATAAGGGTATTTTATGGAAAAAATGGATTTATCTTTACTAAATTTTCGTCCAATAACTGCAAATGATATGGAGATTAGTTATCAAGTATATCATTCTACAAGGGAAGAAGAGATGGCAAAAACAGGCTGGACTACCGAAGAAATAGAAAATTTTGTTAGAATGCAGTTTAATATTCAACACAAACAATACACAGAGCATTATCAAGGAGCTAAGTTTGATATTATCTATGTTGACAAAACTCCAGTTGGTAGACTCTATTTACATGAAACAAAAAAAGAAATGCGAATTATGGATATTGCAGTTTTGACAAAATATAGAAATATGGGAATAGGTACTAAAATATTTAGAGACTTGATAAATATATCAGATGAAAAAAACAAAATCTTATCAATTCATGTTGAAATTTACAATCCTGCAATAAAACTCTACGAAAGGCTTGGTTTTGAAATGTCAGAACTTAGAGGTATGTATTATTTTATGGAAAGAAAGCCTAAAAAGCAAGATTAAAAAAGACTATCTCAAAACTTTGAGATAGTCTTTTTTTTAGTTCGGAAATTAACTTGGTCTTGATGGAAAAAAACCTTCTATTGCAATAATATAACGAAGTGCTAAATATGGTTGTATATTACTTAAATATGTAGAAGTATATTGGTTTACCGTTATGCTTGTTATAGCCAGACCAGAGTTTACATTATTAACAGGAACGCTAACAGCAACCGGAGTTTGTGGATTGCCACCACCACCTGAGACATTTACACTTCCAGTCATACCAGAGCCTGTAAAAGAAGCTGCATCACTTTTTAAAGTTTTATCTGGAGTTGATGTGTTATAAGCATTAGTAGGATTAGAAACTCTATTGATAACAGTATTTGCATTTGCTAAATATCCTTGATCTCCAGTAGTTTGGTTAGCTGTTGCACTACTACAACCTATACTAACAGTTCCTGTTGGTTTAAGAGTTGAAATATCAGCATCATGAGTATGATTTGGTAAATTTGTTGGTGTGAGTGTTGCACTACCTGTAAGTGGTAATGTACTTAAATTTCCCATTATAGCTGTTATTGTATTCTTCTCGTAACCACCTTTCTGTCCCCAAGTATAGTTATTTAACGGGTTTCCACTATTATCTTTACCTTGTCCATAGCCAATAATAGAACGACTTCGTAAGTCTGGTAACCCAAAATTGTTTCTACCATCACCACCAAAAGTAACTCCTAATAATGCAAATAAAGCTTGACTTTGTTGAACAGGTATTAAAGCTCCGTTGCAATCTGCCCATCCCTGTGGTGCATAATTAAAAGCAACAGCAAGTATTTGTCCTATAAATGGTTCTGCCATAAATTTCTCCTTGTTTATTAAATTAGAAATATTATATATTTCTGATAAAATACATTATTATGGTCTCGTTGGATATAAACCCATAATTGCAATTATATAATTTACTATTGTATAAGGTTGAACAACACTAGCAGTAGAACTATTACTCAAAAGTATAGAAGCTGTATTATTAATAGGAATATTAATAGCTGTAGGAGTTGCACTTCCTGCTGGTTGAATAGTTATACTTCCACCAATACTACCGCTAAAAGAAGCAGCATCACTTTTTAAAGTTTTATCTGGAGTTGATGTGTTATAAGCATTAGTAGGGTTAGAAACTCTATTGATAACAGTATTTGCATTTGCTAAATATCCTTGATCTCCAGTAGTTTGAGTAGCTGGTGCACTACTACAATTTATAGTAATATTTCCAGTTGAATTAAGAGTAGAAATATCAGCAGTATGAGTATGTTGTGGCATATTTTCAGGTTTAAGTGTAATACTTGCAGTTGAAGATAATACACCTACAATAGTTCCACTATTAAGCGCTTCCTTTCCACCATTTGGGTTGCCATTCCCATAAGGATACGGAGAAGTTGTTTGTGTTCCTCCCATAGTAGTTGCACCTATAGGTACACGACCTTTTAAATCAGGTAACGCAAAATTAGTATTATCCCCACCATAAGCTGTTCCAATAAGTGAAAATAAAGCCTGATTTTGTAAAGTAGGAAGTTTTTGACCATTGCAGAATGCATAATCTTGTGGTGGAAAATTAAAAGCAATGGCTTTAATTTCTCCAATAAATGGATCCATAAATTTCTCCTTGTTTATTAAAAAATATTTAATTATAAAAAAGTATCCACAAAACTAAACTAATTTTACAGATACTTTCCAATCAAAATTAATACGAATTATAAAGAGATGTTACCTCAGAAGAAGATAAAGCTCTACTATAAATTTGAACATCATCTATTTTGCCTTTCCAGTAAAGACCCGATGAATATTTTCCTATTAACAAATCATTAGTTCCTGTTATATTAGCAGATGCTCCTTGTGAGCCTTGTGATGAACCATTTATATATAACTTGAAGTTAGAACCATCCCATGTCATAACAACATGTAGCCATGTATTTGTAGAATAAGTGCTTGAAGATGTAAAAAAATCTGACGCTGTTAAAGATGCTGTAAATTTAATGCTACTTTTGGTATAATAGAAACCCAAATTATTCCAATCAATTACAGTTGGGTCTGTCTCAGTACCAGTACTATCAAGATATACCCATGCTGATATTGTTATTGCATTAGTCGAATGGTTATAACTTGCATACTTTAAAGCAGATGATTCATTTAAAGAAAGATAATACGAGCCTTCTTTTGGTGATGATGAACTATAAGTAGGGGTACCCGAATCTGTTGATAAATGCTTTGTTCCTGCACTATCATTTGCATTATTTTCAAATTTATATCGTATTATATAATCACCCGATGTAGTAAAGTTACCACTAGATACAGTACTCTTGTTGGTTGAACCATCCACAGCTACTATATAATAATAGTATTGTGTCAAAGCACTTAATCCAGTTAAGTTAAAAGTTTTAGCAACAGTAGCAGTTACTGAAGCATTACCAGCTTTGAAAGCAGCAGCCCCTAAGTTATCTTGTCCAGCAACAACTTGAGTATTAGTTGGTGAAGATGAACTTGTAGTAAT
>Ga0154487_1219_pt2 | contig 6152 bp, 3 predicted proteins | sample RifGroD1_FD_115966 | JGI IMG/M metagenome (GOLD analysis project Ga0154487, IMG submission 115966) | Spirochaetes bacterium GWD1_27_9 | reverse complement strand
CAAATGCACAAGCATTATTATTTCCTGTTGTTCCTAATACTGTACCAGTTTGAAGTAAATATGAGTGAAAATTATTCGCTCCATTTAGAATATGCACTTCAGTTTTCCCTGTGCCAGTATTAATTTTTTTGATATAATATAAATCTGGTTTTCCATCATAATTATAATCTGTGGCAGCAAAAGCACAAGAGTTATCATTTCCTGTTGCTCCTAGTACTGTACCAGTTTGAAGTAAATAAGACTGATAATTATCCGCTCCATTTACTAGATGCATTTCAGTCTTACCTGTACCAGTATTAGTTTTTTTGATATAATATAGGTTAGGATGATATGTTACACCAGACGCATCTACACCATCGCCATTTTGAATTGTTTCTACTGTCTCACTGTTGTCACTTGATACTGAAGTTTCCACAGATTCTAATACATTGCTCTGTGAACATCCTGTAAAAACAATCCAAAATGTTAATGACATAATTATCATCATAATCAAAGTTATAGATTTCCATAAATTTTTCATTGATAAAAACTTTTTTGTAAAATTTGTTTTTGTTTTCATGATTCCTCCTAATTAAAATTACAAATATATACTTAATAACCAAAATCACTTATCATCCAAAATGACTATGAAGAATTGAGTTGTATAATCATACAAAACCTCCTCTTTTTATTGATATAATTGATGGTAACAAAATATTAAAAATTAAATAGGTTAAAGATGGTAGAAATATGGTTAAAACCGAACCAAAAATTGATTTTTTTAAATTTTTTGATTTTGTATAATTTTTATCATAAATATTTACTAATTAATTCATTCGTTAAATCCCAAACTCGATTTGATTCTGTTGTACTTATTTTTATAAGAGGATATGGTTTTATTTTATTTATACTATAATAAATTCCTTTTCTTTGATTTGCTATTACATCATTGATAACACTGTAAATATTTTCAGCAGATTTTTCTACTGGCATTCCCATTATCAAATTTGCTATTTTAACAATAAATCTCATAGGTTGTGGTTCGTTTTTCAAAATTTTAGTTTTTACAAGTCCAGGCATATAAATATTCATAGGAACTCGACATCTTTGGTTAAATTCTCTTGAATATAATAGAACTGCCCATTGATACCTACTTAAAGCTTTCATAGCAGAATATCCTTTTTCAATAAGAAGGTCGTCATAATCAATAGGAAAAAGACTCAAACCAACAACTGTTAGAATTTGTGAACCGGGTGTTGCATTCATCACTACTTCTAGTTTCTTAGCCATAAGAGACCGAGAAAGATGAATTAATGCTAAATGCCATTCCATTCCTTCTTTTGTTATAGTTCTTTCTTGTTTAAGTGCATTCGCATTTAGAAACAAAAAATCTAATTTTTTATGAGATGAAATAAATTCTTCAGATGCTCTTTTTACATCACTTAGCAGAGAAAGATCAGCTAAAATCGATGATATATCTTGATTTTGTGTTATATTTTTTAATTCTGATACAGTTTCATTACATTTCAACTTGTTTCGACCAATAATTACAACTTTCCAACCTTTAATCAACAATTTTTTTGCAGTTGCCTTACCAATGCCATCTGTTCCACCAGTTATCAATGCAACCTTTTTTTCATCCATAATTTTTTACTCCTTACTAAAGTCTTTTACATAGTTAAATACTTTTAAAAAATTACTAAAGCCTTTATATTTAATATAAAGGCTTTAGATTTAAAACTTTTTTGTGTTAATCCAATTTTACTTTTTTAAAAACTAATATAACCCTATATACTTAAATCTAGGGTTAGTACCTGAAAGATTGAATGTTGTAGCTGGATCATCATCAGATAATCCACTGTAATATTTGAGAGGATCATAAAGTAGCATAGTATTCACATATTCAGCCCCAGACGAAGAATCTCCAAAAGTAGATGGAAAGGCAACGGAATAAAAATAAGTACCTGTATATGAAGTTGCATATTCTGCAGTTGAAAGATACCAATTTTTTGTAGTTGTTGTAGGATCTCCAAAGCCATTAATTGGAAAGATAGGAGTATTTGGAACTACAACCCCTATCATTTTACTTGAGGCAGATAGTCCACAAAGCTCATAAAATCCATTTACAGAAGGAACACGATCATAATTACCATAAAAATAAGCATCTCCATCATCATTTGGGTGGTATGTTTTTTTAGATTGATTCAATAATATTTCAGAAGTGCTGCCAGATGCATAATGACAAAGATAATAACTTACATCTACCTCCGATTCAATCTTACCAGAACTTGTCGTTTTACTTTTTATATATAAAAATTGATTATGTCTTAAATCAGCATGTAGAAAATAAATTTTTGTCAAAGATCTATCCATCTTTTCTTCTCCAATATTATTTACTAGATTTTTTGATAATTTAAGATTCCATGGCTCATTTAATTCAAATCCATTACATTTATAAGTCGTATTCATAGAAAAAGTACCTGTGCCACTAATTGTAGTTGTAACTCCATCATTAGTACCTGTAAATGCCATTTGTTTTGTTCGAATATGTGATTGTGTAACTAGAACTTCTTGATCACCAACATAATCAATAGCAATTGGCATATCTGCAAAAGTTCCATTTAGATTTGCATTATTTTGATAATTACCAGGGTAATCAGAACTTGTTTGTATTACATCTTCATTGCCAGTTACTGCTGCAACTTTTCCTTCACTTATATTAACAGAAGCAGATGATGGTGAACCAAAATCAACTCTACATACTACTGTTGTTAAAATATTATCAGTGTCTGAGTGCAAGTAAAGAACTGATGCACATTTTGTTGCTGATTCATTAAAGAAATAACTATTATTTCGCAGGCTATTATTCCATTTATAATTGGTTGGTAAAGTAATATTACCAAGCGAAACAGCGCTAGCCCCTGGAGTATCTAATTGAATTGACCAAATTTTATCAACATCTTCACTAAATTTTGTTGTTACAGCAAGTAAATATCGTTTACCTGTAGAATCATGCCTTATTGCTGCTCCTGAAACCCAGTCTGCTCCAACATTAGAAAAATCGTATAATGTCTTCCCCCAAAGAAATACTTTAGTTCCTCTATGTACATAGTAAGGATCATCTCCTGGAGGCACTTCCCATCCAGAAAGAGCTGGAAAATAACCCTGTTTAATTACCGTCTTATAGTCTGTTAGAGAATTATTATTTATCTTATTATTAAAGCCAACTTTAAGCCAATTAGTAATCCCCGTAGTCATCACAGGATTATTACTTCCTTCCATATAAGGAGTATTAAGCTCTGGGATACTTCTTCCATGAGGACCTTTCCATGTTAGATATCCTTTAAACTTCCCGTTCACTTTGTAAACCCAGTCAAGATTACCATACCCTTGATATGTATTATAAAGCCACCAGAAAGAACCAGAACCTTCCCCATTAAATTTAATATCTGGACTAGCATCCTTAACAACATAATCACCACCACTATTTGTTGTCAACAATTTATATCCCATTGATGTAGAATCTGAAGAAGGTATTGATAAAAATCCAGCTTTTTTTTCTCCTGCTGGATTTATTGCTTTTGCAACAACAGCAAAATTACCATCAACACCATTAAAGTCTCCTTCATTTCCTAGTTGTCCCCTAAATACTAAAAGACCTCCTTTTTTATTCCAATTCTCAACAGTAACTGGTTTTGTATCAAAGTCAAATGCAAAATCTGATTCTTTATTAGCTGTGATTGTTCCTGTTATTTCTCTATCTAAATGTCTCACACCATTTTTATCATCAAAATATACTTCAAACTTGCCAGTCATCGTTTCATTTGTTAGGTTTACAACATGAAATCCATCTTCTTTTTTAACTACATCTATCTTTCCTCTAAAGAAATAGTTAATTAAACCAGTAGAGTAAGCAACACATCTTTTTAATAATACTCCTCTCCAACCATCATAGATAGTTTTATTAACTGTTAAGATTGTTTGAATATTATTTTGTTTAACATCCTTCACTTTCCTTTTTAATAATACTTTTACATTTGTATCTTCATAGGATGAGTTTGGGTTAAGAGTATCTACTACTTTTTTCATAATAATATATTGTTGTGATATGATTTTTAGAGTTCCACCAATATCTGAGCTCGAATTTTGTATAGTTTCTGTTGTATAAATATCTGAACTTATATCTGGATTAGGAAAAGCAAAATCTTTATTTGAAGGAAGGCTATCCAAAGTGAAAAAATTCCTACTTGTAAAATCAGCTAGTCCTTTACCTCCTAAAACATTATTCCCAGAAGAATATGCTGTACTATAAAAGTCGCCATATTTATTAAATTGAACATTTGGATCATTATAATTAACAGTAGGATAATTTGCTGTTATATTATAATTACCTTTACTCAAATCCTCATCTAAAGATTTTTCAGGTAAAGTCGCTAAAAACTGAGTTGAATGTGTTTCGTTCCTAACATGTTGTGGTTGTCCCATATCACACAATAAATGAACTGCATGACCTAAACTCTTATATACTGTATTCCAGTACAATTGACGACCTTGTTTCTGGGTTAAAGGAATCAAATTTCCAGTAATATCAATGCCAGATGAATCACGACCTGTTAATGCTCTATACATTGACTCTCTTGCATCCATTATAGAAAAATGATTTTTTCTATTTGCCTTCGGAGTATAGCTATATTGAAAATTTTCAACTCCTATTGCCCAATCAGGTGTTCGTAGATTTTCATCAGGTGGAGTCCCTGTAATTAATACAGTTGTTAAAGGGATGTTATTTTGTGGATCAAAAAAATGATTAAATGGTCTCATTATTTTTCCATAGGATGATATATCAGGAGTAAATCTACCTGATTCGTCAAGTCCTGGAAGTGAACTTTCACAGTCATCTTCTCTAACCGCCCCTCTCATTAACCAACCTTTTTTATCATAACTTAATCCATTAAACAAACCATCATGCCATGCCATAGTTCTTACATTTGCTGTAGAACTATTAGCATCAATATATTGATCTGATCCAGTATCAAAAGTCATATTATAGTCAATAAAAAAGTCAGAATTATTAATTACAGAGTTTTCAAATGCTATCTGTGCCATTGTCTTATGAGCTACATCATAATAAGCAAATGTACACAATGTAATTACTAATTGAAACAGAAAAATTAATGCTATTTTTGCTTTCATATTTATTCCTCCTTAATAACCTAAAAGATACCATTTTCCATCAGAACCTTGTTCAAAATCAAGAACATAGAGTTCTCCTTCATTATTAGCCTCTTTAGGTGGAAGAATATATACCTCTGCATACCCATTTCCAACATCAGGTTTCATAATAAACTTCATTCGATCAGAAAGAAAATGTAGATTACTTTGACAATCTTCCCATTCATTTTGATAATAACTTCTTCTGTTTTCTGCAAATAATGGTAATACATTGGCTAAGTTGTTTGATGATAAAGCTGTTTTAAAATTATTGATAGCATCAACTACACTTTGTTCTTCAGAGGTTAATGTTACTGGCACTATTGGTGGAACTACATCTATATCCTCCCAGTTACTCAAATCCCAGCCTGTTGAGATTATTGAGGTTGAATGTTTACATTTTAACATATAGTCAGAGCCAAGAGCATAAATGTCATAGTTAAATCGGAAATAATTATAAATAACACAAGGAGTAGATGCCATACTTTCACTACCAAGATTAGTCCATGCTTCATAATTAATAGTTGTTTTTCCTTTATCTGTTGTACTAGTTATATTTCTACTCCAAATAGTACTATCAGTACCCCTAACATAAATGCTCCAAGTTCCATCTACTGGTTTACCTGGCTTTCCTGGTGTACCTAAACAAACAGATGGTGCTGATGTCCAATTGCCTCCTATACTTGACCAACCACCCCATTTATGACCATTGTTACGATTAGTCCACAAGGCATTATCTGTAGCTACAGCATAAATATTAGTTGTTCCATCAGACATTGAGACTGCTGCTGGTGCTGATGCAAAACTTCCACCTAGGCTTGCCCATCTACCCCATCCACGACGATTAGATTCTTTTACCCAAATAGCATTATCTGTACCTCGTACATAAACACTTATTGTTCCATCAGACATTAAGATAGCAGCTGGTGAAGATGTCCAACTTCCTTCAAGACTTGACCAGT
>Ga0154487_1139_pt1 | contig 6846 bp, 7 predicted proteins | sample RifGroD1_FD_115966 | JGI IMG/M metagenome (GOLD analysis project Ga0154487, IMG submission 115966) | Spirochaetes bacterium GWD1_27_9 | reverse complement strand
AAATCTATGCTTTTTGGTGGTAAAGCAAATTGGGAACATATAAAGATTCTTAAACAAAAAAGTTCTATACCTGTCATTGGGAATGGTGATATTTTTACTGCAGGTGATGCAAAAAAAATGTTTGACGAAACTAATTGCGATGGCATTATGCTTGCGAGAGGTTTGATTAACAATCCGTTTTTAGTGGAAGAAATAATAGCCATTTTAGAAGGAAAAACATACATCCAACCTTGTTTAGAACAAAGAATTCAAGTTTTATTAACACATTGCAAAGGATTAGTTGATTACATTGGTGAACAAAAAGGTATAATTGAATTTAGAAAATATTTTGCAGGCTATTTAAAAGGTTTTCCTGAAGTTAAAAGACTTAGAGAAAAATTAAACCAAATACTTTCTTATAAAGAATTAGAAAGTGCCATAATTGAATACGAAAAATTTAGAAAAAATAATTTTTAATTAAAAAAATCCTGTATTAATATTAAAATGAGATATACTATTAGATATACTATTTTTAGAAAATGAAATTAAACTTAAATCAAAATTTATGTTGACACATTATGTATTTTAGTATTTAATCAATTAAGAAATTATTCTACTTGTGAGTTATGAAATGAAAAATTTATTTAATATTAAAACATCTAAAATTATAGGTTTTTATATTTTTACAGTTGGGCTTATAATCTTGTTTAAATTATTATTCTTAGAACAATTTAAAATTATTTATATTGCATTATTTTTATTAATTTTACCTGCTATTGATTTTACAGTAAGAGGCTTTAGAAAGAAAAAAAGAAGAAGTTTTTTGATACCCGGCATTACTTTTTTGACAGGATGTTTATTCTTTTTAGTTTATATTTTCTTTTTTAATCCCAATTATGGCTCTTTAATAAAAGTATGGCCTGTTATTGGTATTTTTCCAGCGCTTGGTCTCATAACTTATTATATTTTTACACCTAAAAGAGACCCAAGAATAATAGTACCTGCAATATTTTTTCTTTTTCTGTCTATTGTATTACTATTCTTTACAACAGGTATAATAAATTTTAAATTTAGATACTTTCTACTTCTACTTTTACCTTTTATGGTAATTTTAGTTGGTCTTTATTTGCTTTTTAATAACGAAATAAAAAATATAAAAAAGAATATTGATAAAAATTCAGATAAGAAATGAAAATTTTTTAAGGTTTAATTGATGTGTTTTTTAAGAAAGACTTTTTATTTTTTTTTAGCTTTATTTTCTTTAAATTGTTTATATAGTGAAAATATCCTATTAAAAGATGGAAGAATATTTAAAGGTAATTTAATAAATATAAATAAAAATAAGATCGTAATAAATGTTAATAATCAAATTTTTGAATTTTCAATAAATTCTATTGAATATTTGATTGCTTCTGTAAACCAAAATGAATATTCAATAATTAAAATTAAAAGAAAAGATGGCTCATTTCAAGAAGTTAATCTAATAAAACTCACTGAACAGGCTCTATATTATAAAAATATTTCAGAAAATGATTTAAAACTTATAAAATTGTCTTCAATCACTGAATTAATCTTAATATCTAAAATAGATTCTATTTCATCCAAAGTAAATAAATTAATTATTAAACAGGACAATAATATAGATATTGAAATTGATATAAATAATTTAATTGCCCAAATAATTAAATTAAAAACGATTTATAGTTCTGATAAAGATCAAAAAGAAGAAAAAACTCAAGATACTATATCTATAAATATAGAAAACCCAGACTTTTACGAAAGATTTTGGACTAAAATAAGCAAATACCTTGATGTTAATTCTGAAAATTTATTATGGAATTTATTAGAAAATTATTCCGAAAAAGAAAAATCAATTAATTTAGTCTATAATGAAAATAATAATCCAAATAAAGAAAAAGAAATAAAAAATAAAATTATAGAATTAAGAAAAGATTTTTATAAAAGAGCAAAAAAAATTATTTTATCAAGTAAGATGTAATAACACAGATTAGCACGGATTAAGACTGATTACACTGATTATACTTTTTTTATATCAAGCAGTGTAATTTATGATAATCTATATAATCTTTGTTATAAAAATCTGTTGCTATTTTTCTTGATATTTTGTATAATTTAAATATATTTATCTTAAAATTTAAACAAAGCGAGGTTTTTATGAGTGACTACAAAAATAGAGTAGTTGTGACAGGTATAGGTATTATTTCATGTCTTGGGAATGATATTGATGCGGTAAGTCATTCTTTACAAAATGGAATCCCCGGTTATGAAATTGATCCTGAAAGACAAACTTTAGGCTTTAGAAGCCCACTTACAGGTACTATAAAAAATTTTGATCCAAAAAATTATCTTGATAGAAAAAAAAGAAAAACAATGTCTTTATCTACTGTATGGGCTTATGCTTCTACAGAACAAGCAATAAAAGATTCTGGTCTTACTGATGATTTACTCAATAACCCTGAAACTGGCATTATTTTTGGGCATGATTCTGTTTCACAACCAAATATAGAAATGGCAAAAGAATTAATGGAAACAAAAGAGACTAAAAGTCTTGGTTCTGGATATATCTTTCAAATAATGAACTCAACTGTTAGTATGAACTTAAGTACTATTTTTAGAACAAGGGGTGCTAACTGGTCTGTGGCTGGGGCTTGTGCATCTGGGGCTCATGCTATTGGACAGGCTTCTGATTTGATTAGAAACGGTCATCAAGAAAGAGTTATTGCTGGTGGAGCTCAAGAAATAAATTGGCACGTTATGGCAAGTTTTGATGCTTTAAATGCTTTTTCTACAAATATTGCAAACCCACTTAAAGCAAGTAAACCTTTTGATAAAGAAAGAGATGGACTTGTACCTTCTGGTGGTGCAGCTTGTGTTATACTTGAAAGAATGGATTTAGCTTTAGCAAGAAAAGCAAAAATTTATGGTGAAATTGTATCTTATTCTTTTAGTGCTGATGGAGATGATATGTCTGCTCCAAACGGCGTTGGAGCTCAACTCGTTATGGAAAAAGTACTAAAAAGAGGTGGCGTTAATGCAAGCGATATAGAATACATCAATGCACACGCAACAAGTACACCAAGAGGCGATGCTATGGAAGCAACTGGTATTTACAATGTTTTTGGTGGAACTCCTTATGTTTCTTCAACAAAGTCTATGACTGGTCACGAATGTTGGATGGCTGGGGCGAGTGAAGTAATTTATAGTTTAATTATGATTAAAGATAAATTCTTAGCACCAAATATTAACTTTGTACAAGGTGATGAAATGACATCTAAAATCAATGTCTTCAATAAAAAAATTGATTTTGCACCAAAACTAATTCTTTCTAACTCTTTTGGTTTTGGCGGTACAAATGCAGCATTAATTATTAGAAAAATATAATACAGATTTTATCAGATTAAGATAGATTGACACAGATTACGCTAATAGTAAAAAGATAAATCTCTCACAAAGTACACGGAGAACACAGAGTTAAGAATGAAAAAAACTCTCCAAAACTCTTTTTCTCTGTGTCTTTGTGCCATCGCCTGCTATCGTTTAACGGGTGTGCTAAATTTTCCTAGTTAGATTGACAAAAAATAAAACTGAGTAATTTATCAGGAGATACACCTTGTTTCCTGTGATTAATTTGTAGACAATACATCCTCAAATATTTTTAAAATTTATTTAAACTCAAAAATCAATTTATTAGGATATAATCTTGGAAATAAAAGAAAATTTTAGTGAATACGAAAATTGTATTCTTTGTCCCCATGAATGTAAAGTTAATAGAAATATTCAAATTGGGTTTTGTAATAATAATAACATAATAGTATTGCATAGCATACTAAAATAATTTTGCATAAAAATTAGGAGACAAAAATGATAGAGACAAATCAAAATTTGATTGAATATATTGAATTAAAATCTGGCGAACCTTGCCATCATATCGGATGTAGGGCTCATATAACACATCCATGTGAGATTTTCTTGTGAAGGAACATCGAAAGTTTTTTTTAAAAAAGTAGCAATAAAATCTAATTCTTTTTTATCTATTTAAAAAACTTTATTATCAAATTCATTGTTTTACTAATTCTTTTTGTCTTTGTGTCATATCAAACTCCTATTATTTTGATTTTATCAATACTTTTTTGTCAAATATTTTAATATTTTATTATTTTATTTAAAATAAACTCTTAAAAGTCTATTACAGTATTTTTTTACAAAAATATCTTTAAATTAAATAAAATATTAAAAAAAATCTTTAAAATTTATTATTATTTAGATTGACTTTCCTATGCGACAGCGTTATTGTGTCTGTATAATGAATAAACTAAATAACAGGAGATTTTAAATGAAAAAGCCTACAATTAAAACTAAAAAAGGATTTTTTACACAATATCAAGTTTTTTATGATGGATATTTGATTAAATCTTTTTATGATAAAAAAGACGCTACAAAATTGAGAAACGAAATAAATGAAGAACAAAAAAAAATGGCAGTCTTTTATACAGCCTGATTTCTATTACTTTCATTATAAGAAAGTAACTAAAATAAATAGGAGTTTTTTATGGAACAAAAAAAAATATTTGAAACATTGATTGAAAAATTAGAAAAATTTAAAGAGAGCGAAAAAAGATATGAATATCTCGAAAAAAAATACAACTATTTTTTAAAAAAAAGAAGTAAAAGAAATTTATCAAAAAAGATGGCTGTCTAAAAAAGACAGCCATCTTTTAGTCTAATAATTCTTAATTAGTAATTCTGTTGTCTCTTGTTGCGTTTTCTGAAAACAACTATAAGTTGTTTCAAGTTTGATTATTTTGAACTCTTTATATAATTCTTTTATTTCTGGTACATTGTTGTATGAAAGACAAAACTGTCCTTTGAAAGTTTTTAATAAATCTCTTAATTCTTCATGTCTTTTTTTAGAGAATTTTTCTTGATATAAATATTCTTTTTCGTAGTACGGTGGGTCAAGATATAAAAATACATTTTCTCTATCAAAACGTTTAATTATTTCTGCAAAATCTTGATTCATAATAGAAACGGTTTCAAGTCTTTTTGACACTTTCATAATGTTCTCGATTGCGTTTTCACGACTTCTTGGTTTTGGGGAATAAAACTTTGTGTTCGCTGAAAAACTGTGACAATGAAGATAGTAAGTTTTTACTGCTTTTTGAATATCAGTTAAAAACATTTTATCAGTGTTTAAATAACGATTAAATATTGTTTCTGAATTTGGCATTTTTTCTAAAGTTTTACAAAACTCTTCTGGATGATTTTGTATTACTATAAATAAATTTGCTATGTCGTCATTTCTATCATTGATGACTTCACAATTTGCCCATCGTTCGTTTTCAACAAAAAGCCCCCCAGCTCCAAAAAAAGGAACAACAAAATACTGATTTTTCCTTTTTTTTAAAGCAATATTTTGTTCTGGAAAATGTGCAATAATTTGCTTTGAAAGTTTCGTTTTACCGCCAATGTAAGGCATTGGTGGCTTACATTTTAAATTTTTTAAGACATCCTTGTCTTGAATCATAAAACCCTCCATGGTTTCGTTAAAAATATAAATATATCACAGTTTTTTAGAAAAACTGATTTTTTTATAAAAAATTACAAAAGGTCTATACTTTCTTTAAAAATATCTATTTTTTTCAATTCTTCATAAATGAAACTTAACAAAATAGTTTTGATTGTATTTATGTCTAAATTAATATTATCTTGTAATAATAAATATCCAGATATGCCCAACGATTTTTCATTATTGAAATTTGAGTAGATTAGATTAAGATTATTAAATTTTTTTGTAATTTCATTTTCTTCAAACGTGAATTTAAAAGATTTTGTTTCAATTGAAGTTTTTTTATTTATTCTAGCCTCTTCGTCTTTATATCCATCGACGGAGACAGTGATTATTCGATTATTACAATCTTTTATCAAATTAAATGATTTTATAGTCCAATACAGAGCATTAAATCCTGATGTTGTTTCAATTGTTTTTAATAAAGCCATGTCTTTTCTCCTACTTTTTCGCTTTTATATAATATGCAACTGTCTTAGAGACAGGTTTTGTTTCTCCACCACCTTGCTTTAATGATGTTATAGCGTAAATTCTATCGCCAGTAGAATAATCTTGAAAATCATTATCTCCATCTTTTTCTACTGAAGCAAAATCTTTTGAAGGATCTCCAATATTTCCACCATTATAGACTTTTGAAAAAATCGTTTGTGATCCTGAACCTCTCAAAAACATACCTCGCAAGTCTGGTAAATTGAAAGTTGTTATTGAATCACCTGCACCCCAAGTGATACTAATAACACTGAATAAGTCAGGATAATCAGTTCTTTTAACAGCAGAACCATCACATAACAAATACTTATTTGATATATTTGAAGGAATACCAGCCAAGATTTTAATTTCTCCAACCAAAATATTGTCGTTTATCTTTGCATCTACAAAAGTTTCTTTTGCTACTTTTTCCCATCCGAAATTACTTGCACTGTCAGTAGAGAATACTCCTAAATTATTTGAAACGCGAGTATGTTTGCTTCCGTTATCAAAAGTGATTTCTTGAGTAATGTAATCCCCACCATCTCTTTTATCATTGTAATATACAGTCAAATAGTAGTTGTATAAAGCAGGAGAGTGATTTGTTGTTGTATTATTAGAATAACCTCTATAATTTCCTGGTGTTTTTATTGTATTTAAATCATCATTGCCTGTTAAAAAAATACCTTTGTCAGCATATAGTTTCGCACTATTTAAAGTACTTAAATCTTTATTGTCAATATCAGTTCGATTATAAGTTTCTGATTTTTGATAAAATGCTCCAAAATGTTTGGAATCATGACTATTTATCT
>Ga0154487_1222_pt1 | contig 9161 bp, 9 predicted proteins | sample RifGroD1_FD_115966 | JGI IMG/M metagenome (GOLD analysis project Ga0154487, IMG submission 115966) | Spirochaetes bacterium GWD1_27_9 | reverse complement strand
ATAATTTTTTCCAAACCATTTGAGTAACACAAATCGTAGACCTTTTACAAGTTGTTTGATCTTCTACACAGTCAACTATATCAAGTCCACCTTCTAAACTCTCAACAATATCTTTAATTGTTATTTCTTCTGGTCTTTTTGCAAGAAGATACCCTCCTTGCGAGCCTCTAATAGAATTTATAAGTCCAGATAGTCTAAGTTGGATAACAATTTGACTCAAATACTTTTCTGAAATTTCTTCTTTACTTGAAATATCGTTTAATTGCATAGCACCTTTGTTATAATTAACAGCAAGTTCAAACATTAATCTTACGCCGTATCTTGATCTTGTAGAAAGTTTCATAGTCAAACCTTATTATTAGTAATACTACTCCAAAAGTAGTAAAAACAATATAACAAAAATAATTTTTTTTGTCAAAAAAATTATTTTAATTTATGAATAAAAAAATATAATTTCCTAAAGATATACTCATTGGGTAAATATATTCTTTTTTTACTCTTAATAACAAGATGTTGACTTAAGAAATTATTTTTTTTATTTTTAAAAAGAAATATTTTATATCTTTTATAATTATTTATATAAATTAAACTTAAATAGATTTTTCTTCTGATTATTTTAATTTTAAAATTTAACTTAGATAAAATTCTATTGGAGATTATTAAAAACTAATGTATAATACCTTAATTCAAACTATATTACAATTTTAAATTTTTATAACAAACAATTTGTGAGGAGATTTTTCTGGAAAATAGCAAAGCAAATATTTTATGTGTTGATGATAGCCCAACTCAATTACTTATTTATAGAAAATATTTACGAAAACATAATTATTCTGTTGATATAGCAAAAGATTCAACTGAGGCAATGAAAAAAATATTACAAACCAAACCTGATTTGATTATCCTTGATATTGAATTACCAGGTATAAAAGGGACAAATTTTTTACAATTTATTAAACATAAAGAGGAGTTAAAAGATATTTGTGTAATTATGGTTTCTGGGATAACTGATATAGAAATAATACTCGACTCATTTAGAAAAGGTGCGGTAGATTATCTAAAAAAACCGTTTGATGAGGATGAATTAATTTTAAGAATAAGAGTTCATATTGAAAATATATTCTTTAGAAAAAATAAAGAAGAAGAAGTAAATAATTTAAACATAAAAATAACTGAAAAATCAAATGAAATAAATGATATTAAAGATGCTACAATATTTTCACTTGCAAAATTAGCAGAGTCTCGAGACCCAGAGACTGGTAACCATCTTGAAAGAATCAGAGAATACGCAAAATTATTATCGGAAGAGCTTGAAAAAGAAGAGAAATATGGGTATCTTATTAATAAAGGGTTTATAAAAAACATTTATAATATGAGTGTATTACATGATATAGGTAAAGTTGGTATTGGAGATAGTATTTTGTTAAAACCAGATAAACTTACAAAAGATGAGTTTGAAATTATGAAAAATCATACTTTAATAGGTGGAGATGCTTTAAAAGAGACCTGTTACCTAAATAGAAATGCAAATTTTCTATCTATGGGAAGAGATATTGCATTTTATCATCATGAAAGATGGAATGGTAAAGGTTATCCTTTTAGTTTGAAAGGGGAAGAAATTCCTATTGCAGCAAGAATAGTTGCTATTGCAGATGTGTATGATGCGATTAGTTTTAAAAGGGTTTATAGAGAAAAACCATTTTCTGATAGCCAAATATACGAAATAATGAACTCTGAATGTGGAAATATATTTGACCCTAATATTTTTAAAGTGTTTATTAGAATAGAAAATAAATTTAAAGAAATAAAAGAAACCTTTAAGAGTAGTTATAAATTTTAGTGTAATTTATTCTCACTGATGAAAGGTATTGTATGGAAAAGACACACAGGAAAATAGGTATTACTGGTATAGATAATCTAACTTGGGGTAGTCATTTATGTCATTTTATAGAAAAAAAAGAAGATTTGTTTGATTTGTTAATATCTTATTTTAGGAATGGTCTTTTGGAAAATGAATACTGCCTCTGGATTATGCCAGATTTTACAAAAAAAGATGAAATTAATGAATTGTTTGATAAAAATATCGAAAATTATAGCTATTATATAAGTAAAAAGCAAATTGATCTTTATAGTTTCTCGGAATGGTTTTTAAAAGATGGTATTTTCGAGAAAGATATTTATGTAGATAAATTTTTTCAAAAATATCAATATACTTTAGAAAACAATTTTGATGGGTTAAGATATGCTGGTTTTATAAATAATAAATTTTATGAGGATGCATTAGCTTATGAATATTTTATAGATAATTTTACTTTAGATAGAAAGATGATTACAATTTGTTCGTATTCTACAAATAATATTTTTTTTGATAAAATATTAAATATAGTTAATGATCATAAAATATGGATTGCCAAAGAAAATGATAATTTAAAAATTTTTAATCCTCCTCATATAAAAAATTTGGAAGCGAAATTAAAATATACTGAAGCAAAATATAAAAATTTGTTATCCAATATAGAATGTGGGGTAATAATTGTTAAGGCAATTGATAATGCTGATAATTTTATTGTAAAATTTATCAATAAAAATGCAGTAAATGCCTTAGATATTTCAAAAGATAATTTTTTGGAAAAAGATATTTATTCTTTGTTTACTGATAATTTCATTGTAGAGTCAACTAAAGAAAATTTAAAAAAACTCTATGAAGAAGATATTATAGAAAGCAATAGCGGAAAAATAAAGTACAAATTTAGCTTTGGGACAAAAGAATATTGTTTTGAGAAATTAATATCAGATGAAATTGCTATATTGATAAAAGAAATTCCTGAATATAAGAAAAAAGAACTAGAAATAACTGCAGATTTAAAAAAAAAAGATACTTTCTTAAAAGAAACACATCATAGATTAAAGAATGATTTTCAAGTATTATTAAGTCTTTTAAGATTACAAGCAAAAGAAATAGGAACTAAAGAAAGTAATGAAATTTTTGAGAAAATACAAAATAGAATTAAAATTATGGCTTCAGTTCACGAAAAATTATATAAATCAATGGATTTCTACAAAATAGACTTTTATGATTATCTAAATGATATTATTTATCAATTATCAGAAAATTATGTAGATAAGATGAAAAAAATTAAATTAAATATAGAAGTAGAACGAATTTTTCTTGATTCAACCTTTGGTATTTATTGTGGTTTAATTATAAATGAATTAATTACAAATTCTTTTAAATATGCGTTTAGAGATGACCAAGATGGAGAAATATCCATAAATTTCTTAAAAAAAGACCAAAAAGAATATTTATTAAGCATTAAAGACACAGGCAAAGGATTACCAACATATTTTGATATTGAAAATACTAACTCCTTTGGCTTAAAAATTGTTAAAATTTTAGTTCGTCAATTAGAAGGTAAACTCGAAATATTAAATAACGAAGGTTTGGAGTTTAAAATTTGTTTCCCATCAAAAGGCTAAAAAACGCCCTGCATTCAATATTGGATTGGCGTTATTAACCTTTAAAAGCATTTAAGTAAAAGTATGGAATGTTTGATATAAAAACTACGGATAACAAAGACTTACATATTACTAAAATCTTTAGGTTTATAATCCTTGTCGTTTTTTATACAAATAAGATGTTTTCCTGAAAAAGTGAGAGCAAAAAGTCCTTTTTTTATTGCATAATTGTCAGCACCTTCAAAGCATTTTAGATATGCAACAGCACCATATATTTTCTTGTCTTTGTATTCTGGGAAAAACTCTTTAAATCGCATTAATCTTTTTTCTATATGTTCATCGACATTTTCTATTCTTAAAGTTGTTTTAACCTCAATTAACACGATACAATCACCATTTTTCATTAAAATATCTATTTCCATTAGTTTTTTGCCATCTTTTTCAATAATATAACCATTTGTAGTACCTAAGACATTAATACCTCGCTGTTTGAACAAATCCAAAACTGCTGGTTCTACCAATGCTTGAATTAGCTTACCCCAATTAGAGTCAAACTCACTTGATTTTTTCATTAGATTTTTAATTTGTTTATCAGTTTCTTGAAATTTCCTATCTGTATCCTGAAATTTTCTATCAGTTTCTTGAAATTTTGCAGTTAATTCTTTAATTTGTTTACTATTTTCAAGAATCTCTCTTTCAGTTTCTTGAAATATTTTATCAGTTTCCTGAAATTTTTCATTTAATAATCTTTCTGTTTCAAAAAATCTTTCTTTTGTTTCAACAATAAAACTTTGTAAAACTTGTTCTAAAGTCATTTTTTTCTCCATCCAAATATACTATAATATAGTATTTTTTTTACAGAAAGTCAATTTTTTTTTATTTATTAAATATATTATGGTATTTTATTCCCAAATCTAAAAAATAATTTAACTCACTGAAAAAAAAGACCTGTCATGTTTCAAAAACCTGACAGGTCGTGGCTTAATTTTTATTAAAATATTTTAACTATATTTTTATTATTTAGTATTGCGTTAAACAAAAGTTCTATATCTATTTTATTGTCTTCACTTTTTTCTTGAGTAATAACAGAAAAAGCAGTAGAAAGTTTTTCTTGATATACAATATTTGGGATATTATCAAGAGTCTGCAATGTCTTAAATGACATTTTTTCTAATATTGAATTTATATTTTTTTCAAGAATTATTTCTCCATTATCTAGGATTATAATATTATCAAAAATATCTTCCATTTCTTTAACATAATGTGTAGAAATTATAACTATTCTTTCTGATTGTTTGAGTTCTTTGATATTTTTTCTTACAATCCGTTGAGATGGTATGTCTAAAGCATTGGTAGGCTCATCAAAGATAAAAATTTTGCAGCTTGTAGAAAGTCCAAAAGCAAGTAAAAATTTCTTTTTTTGTCCAAAAGAGATTTTTTGAAGGTTAGAATCTTTTTTTATTTCAAATTCTTCTAATTTAACACTAAACAAATTGGCATTAAAACTTTTATAAAAAGGTGAATATAATTCTTGGTACTGCTCGATTGTCATGTCAGGAAGAGAAAAAGTTTCTGGTATAAAATATATTTCTTGCAAAATTAAAGGATTTCTGTTTTTTGCATCTTCTTCCAAAACAATGCACTCACCATTTTTTGTAGAAAGTAACCCAGCAATTATTTTTAAAAGAGTCGTTTTTCCTGCTCCATTCTTACCCAAAAGTCCATAAATTTTATTTGAAGCCAAACTTAAATCCAAATTGTTAAATAATTGAGAGTTTCCATAATTAAAAGATAATTTTTTTATGTTAATCACTTTAAATCCTAGTAGTTTAATTTATATTTTTTAATATATATGAAAGCTTTTAATTTGTCAAAAAAAATAAGTTAATCATTGGACTTTCTTTTATTTTTTTTGACAAAATATTTTTTTTAAACTATACTTTTTGTTGTAGAAAAAATTGTTTCCATAATAAAAAGGATTTTTTATGTTAGAAAATATTGATCTTTCAAAAGAAATGGACAAAAACAAATACAAACAAATTATCGAAAAATTGGAATTAAAACTTGGCGAATTACAAAGAAATGCAAGGGAGCTAAAAATTCCACTAATAATAGTTTTTGAAGGCTGGGATGCTGCGGGTAAAGGAACACTAATAAATAATTTAATCCTTTCACTCGATCCAAGAGGTTTTAAAGTTTATACAAAAACAGAGCCAACTGAAGAAGAATATTACAGACCTTTTTTGTGGAGATTTTGGAATAAACTACCAAGCAAAGGATTAATGTCAATTTTTGATAGAAGTTGGTATGGAAGGGTCATCGAAGAAAGAGTTGACAATGAAATAAAAGAAAAAGATTGGCAATTAGCCTACGAAGAGATTAAAATTTTTGAAAAACAATTAATTGATGATGGCAATTTAATAATAAAATTCTTCCTTCATATAGATAAAAAAGAACAAAAAAAGAGATTTAAAAAACTCGATGAAAACAAGGCAACTTCTTGGAGGGTGACAAAAGAGGATTGGAAACATAATGAGCAGTACGACGATTATTTAACTGCTTATGAAGAAATGCTTAAAAAAACAAACCCTTCAATCTGTCAGTGGAATATTATAGAGTCAACAGACGAAAAGTTTGCAACAATTAAAGTTTTTAACATTTTCATAGAAATGCTTGAACAAAAAATAAATGATGTAAAAAATAAGAAAATTACGACAGAAATAATCACACTCGATAAATTTGACACGCCAATTCTTAGTAAAATAGACCTTTCAAAAATGCTAACAAAAGAAGAGTACCAAGAAGAATTTGATAAATGTAAAGAAAGAATAAGAGAATTGGAATACAAAATTTATAAAAAAAGAATCCCTGTATTAATTATGTACGAAGGGTGCGATGCTGCTGGCAAGGGTGGTAACATAAAAAGGATTACTAAAAATATGGACCCTCGTGGCTATGAAGTAATACCAATAGCCGCTCCAAATGATATAGAAAAAGCACATCATTATTTATGGAGATTTTGGCAACAACTACCAAAGGCTGGGCATATTGCTATTTTTGACAGAACTTGGTATGGAAGAGTTTTGGTGGAAAGGGTAGAAAAATTTTGCTCGGAAAATGATTGGAAGAGATCTTACAAAGAAATTAATGACACAGAAGCGATTTTAGACAACTCTGGTTTTGTAATAGTTAAATTTTGGTTACAAATTGATAAAGAAGAACAATTAAAAAGATTTAACGAAAGGCAAAATACTCCTTACAAACAGTGGAAAATAACAGAGGAAGATTGGCGTAATAGAGAAAAATGGGACATCTATCAAAATGCAATTGATGAAATGATTTTTAGGACGAATACCTCGTATGCTCCATGGACTATTGTTGAGTCAAACTCAAAGTATTACGCAAGAATAAAGGCTCTAAAAACAGTGATTGATAGTATAGAAAAGAAATTGTAACAATTAGGAGGTTTTATGGATGACAAAAACATAATAAAGTCATTTCAAGAAAAAAGAATAGCGATATTGATTGATAGTGAAAATGTTTCAGCAAATAAGATAGAACTCATTATGAAAGAATCAATAAAATATGGTTTGCTGACAATAAAACGAATATATGGAGATTGGACAACAACTCAATTATCATCATGGAAACAAGCCCTTCCATCTCATGCTCTTCAACCAATTCAGCAGTTTAGAAATACATCTGGTAAAAATTCAACAGACTCTGCTATGATTATTGATGCAATGGATATTTTGTATTCTGGATTTGTTGATGGATTTATTTTAGTTTCTAGTGATAGTGATTATACAAGACTTGCTATTAGGTTACGAGAATCTGGAAAAATTGTTATAGGCATTGGTGAGAAAAAAACTCCTCAATCATTAGTAAATGCTTGTAACGAATTTAAATATGTTGAAAATATTGAAAAAAATTACGAGAAAATAAAAGAAGATATTAATAATGAAACAAAGATAGAAAAAAATGATTCTTTAGAAAAACAATTAGACCCTTTGCCTTTATTAATTGAAGCTTATGAAATGATAGAGCAAGAATCTGAATGGAAAAATTTGAGTAGAATAGCAAATAATTTAAAAAAATTAGATCCAGGTTTTGATGTAAGAACACATGGATTTTCAAAATTATCAAAATTGTTTTCAAATTACAAAAATTTATTTGAGATAAGAATAGATAAAACAAAAAAAGCAATTTTTGTGAAAAAAAAGATAATATTAACTTAATATTTAATTTATTACTTAGCAAAAAGAATTAAAAAAAATATTAATATCTAATAATTTAACTAATTTATATTAAAAATGAGAATATTTGTATTAATTTAGGATATTTATGTCTGTTTATACTTATGATGGAAGTTTTGAAGGTTTTCTAACTGTTTTATATGAAACTATTAAAAATAATGATGAAGTTTCTGATATTTCAACTGATGATTCTGATACCATAGATTTATTCGCACAAAAAATAAATATAAAAACAGATTCTAAAAAAGCAGAAACTGTAATCAAAACTCTTTTGTCTAAATTTGACTATAAGGTTTTACGAAATGTCTATTATTGTTTTTTATCTTGTGATAAAAGTATCGAAAAAAAAATCTATCTCTATGTAAAACTTTGTTTAAAATTAGAAAAAAACATTGATGATTATTATTCAAATGATATTATTTTACCAATTAGAGAAATAGTTAAAAGAGTTGCGGTAGAAAAGCAGAAATTCTTGGGTATTTTACGGTTTCAGAAGTTAAAAGATGATTTATATTACGCACAAATAGAACCAGATAATAATATCGTCTTTTTACTTACAAATCACTGTAAAAAAAGATTTAGTTCACAAGAATGGTTAATACACGATGTAAAAAGAAATGTTGGGGCATTCTACGATACAAAAACTGTTAAAATAATAAGTGTAGAATCGTATGACGACATTAAAAAAAATTATCATGAAGACGAAGAACTCTATCAAAATTTATGGAAGACCTATTTTAAAAATATCGCAATAGAAGAAAGAAAAAACTTAAAACTTCAAAGGCAATTTATTCCAGTAAGATATTGGAAGTATTTGGTGGAGAAGAATTAAATTTCTTGACAAGAAATTTGATTTTTTTTAAAATATCAAAAGAATTAAGGAGGTTTTATGGCATATATAAACTGGAGTGATACTCTAAGCGTTGGTGTAAAAGAATTTGACAATCAACATAAAAAACTTGTTGATATGGTAAATCAACTACATTCGGCGATGATGGAAGGTAAAGGTAAGCATGTTTTAATGGATGTCTTTGTAAAACTTGTTAATTATACAGTAGAACACTTTGCAGCAGAAGAAAAACTCATGCAAAAATACGATTATCCTGATTATCAAAAACATCTCAAAGAACACAAAGACCTCACAGCCCAAGCCCTCGAGTTAAAGAAAAAATTTGAAACAACAAATGCTATAATGAGCATAGAAGTTATTATGTTTTTAAAAGACTGGCTTGCAAATCATATTTTAAAATCAGACAAAATTTATGGTAATTTTTTAAATACTAAAGGTATTCAATAACCATAAAAATTAAATTTTTTAAAAAAAATACTTAACTTAATGGTATGTCGAGGGAAATTAATTAGCCACAGAATTATACGGATTAACGCAGAAATTTTGGATAGGAGATAGGAATTCATTTTATAATTTTTTTATAAAAATATATTGCCAAA
>Ga0154487_1051_pt1 | contig 10516 bp, 7 predicted proteins | sample RifGroD1_FD_115966 | JGI IMG/M metagenome (GOLD analysis project Ga0154487, IMG submission 115966) | Spirochaetes bacterium GWD1_27_9 | reverse complement strand
AAAACTTGATAATGCTTTGGATGAGTTTGTTTTTGCTGATAATAAGATAAAAGTGTTGAATTGTTTAAAATAATAATAAATAAAATATAATTCTAACTCAAACCAAACAAATCAATATCAATATCTTATAATATCTTAAATATGTATTATATATTCTTAATATAATAAAAATAATAGATTAAATCTAAATAAAAAATTAATTTGTAACACTAAAATTCCAATCATATTCTATAATCAAACGAAGCGAGTTTGTCAAAATTTTTAGAACACAATTGATTGTTAATTACAATCATAACTTATTAGATAATAATGAATTGCGTGAGTTTGATTATATACTATAAATTAATGAAATTGGTGACAATTTCATTAATTTATAGTATATATTAGTCTCTTGACTGATAAAATTTTTCAGTATATAATTAAATTTGTCTTAGAGTTTGGATTTGGAGAAAAAAAATGAAAAGTTTTATTGATATTAGCTATGAAAAAGAAGAATTTTTTAATATAATAAAAGAAAAAGATGTAGAAAAATGGATAAAAAAAGTATTAAAAGAATTAAATCTAAAAAACAAATCTTGTTCTTTATTTTTTTGTAAAGATGAGACGATTAGAGAATTAAACAAAAATTATAGAAATAAAGACTATGTTACAGATGTTCTTTCATTCTCCCAACTTGAAGGTGATGTTATAGAATCCTCTAACTTCTTGGGTGACATAGTTTTATGTGTAGATCAGGCTATTAGGCAAGCCAAGCAGTACGAAAACGATGTTTTGCAAGAAATTAGTTTTTTAATTTTACATTCTATACTGCATTTGCTTGGACATGATCATGAAACTGACAATGGAGAGATGGAAGAACTCGAAAAAAAAATATTTCTAAAATTAACAGGAGTAGTCATTGAGTAAACAAGGTTTTTTAGGAAAAATATTTAACAGTAAAGAAGTGCCGCAAATAGAAACTTTATCAAATATCGTAAAAAAATATGAAACTACGATAAATGATTATGACAAAAAAATGATTATGAACATTCTTAATTTAAGTTCTATTACGGTTAAAGAAATTATGGTTCCGAGAGTAGATGTTGTTTCTATTGATAAAAATGTAGAAATAGCAGAAATTATTAAGATTGTTGATGAAAAAGGTAGAACAAGACTTCCTGTTTATGAGGAAAATCTTGACAATATAGTTGGTGTTCTACACTCAAAGGATTTGTTAAAATATTTTACAAAAAAAGTAGAATTTGATTTATCAAAAATAATTAGATCACCGCTTTTTGTACCAGAGGCAAAAAATATCAATGATTTGCTGGCTGAACTTAGAGAGAAAAAGACACATCTTGCTGTGGTTGTTGATGAGTTTGGTGGAATGTCTGGAATTGTTTGTCTTGAAGATATAATTGAAAGAATTGTTGGTGAAATTCAGGATGAGTTTGACAAAGAGACTGAAGATATTATTAAAATTGAAGAAGGTAAATATCTTGTTAATCCAAGAATTACACTTGAAGAATTAAATGATGAGATAGGAACTGATTTTGAAGAAGATGAAATTGACACACTTGGTGGACTTATTTTTATGATATTGGGTAAAATTCCTACAAAAAACGACAAAATTGAATATAAAAATTATTTATTTACAATAGAAGCAATTTCTGGTAGAAAATTAAAAAAAATAAAGTTAGAAATTATAGAAAATAAAGAAGCAGTAAAAGATGAAAGTTAAAATTATTTTTTTGTTTGTTTTTATAACAACACTTGTTTTTGGCGAATCTGCAATCGACTTTTTTAATAAAGGAAAAGAATCTTTTTTTTACGAAAAATATGAAGATGCTATTTTTTATTTTAAAAAAGCCCTTGAAATTAATCCAAATTATATTGAACCAAATTTGGAACTTGCGAGATTGTATTTTGATATTGAAAATTATGATTATTCATACAACTATATTACAAAAGCCTTGAAATTAGCACCGTTAAATGATGAACTTATAATTTTTTCTGCTGATATTGATACAAAATTAAAAAAATATGATATTGCCGAAAAAAAATACAAAAACATTCTTAATAAAAATCCTCTTAACATAAAAGCTTACAATGGGCTTGCAAATCTTTATTTATTAACAGAAAGAAAAATTTTAGCAAAAAAATCGTTGGAAGAAATTTTAAAATCAGAGCCAACTAATTTTACTGCAATTTCTTTACTTGCAAGATATTATGAGCCATTAGATAAAGCAAAATCAGAAAAATATTACGTTATGAATGTGGAAAACAATTCACTAAATCCAGAATCTTATTTTTTATACTCTGTTTTCTGTTTTAAAAATAATAATATTTCAAAAGCTATTGATAATGTAAACATTGCGATTAAAATTAAAGATACTTTAAAATATCAAAAGTATTATGGGAAATATACTCTGTTTTTAAATCAAGGTGACTTAGCTTTAAAAATATTCAAAGAACTTTTACAAAAATCTGATATAAATTATCTAAATTATTATCATCTTGGTTACGCATATTATTTGATCTCTGATTTCAATAATGCTAAGACTGCTTTAACAAAAAGTTTAGGCTTGAGAGAAGACGATGAGGTTACCTCGTATTTTTTAAACCAAATTCTTATAAATAAATTTAATGTTGATGATGAGACACGAAAACTAAGAAGCGAATCCTACTATAAAAAAGCATTAAAGGCAAAACAAGAGTCTTATTTTGATCTATATATTTTTAATTTGAAAGAATCTATTAGAATTTATCCAAAAAATGTATTAGCAAGATTGGAGTTAGCTGAATATTATAAATCGCAAAATCTTAACGAAAGATATATAAAAGAGTTGAAAATTGCATTAAAATATACAGATGATGTAAATTTGAAAGATAAACTCGAAATAGAGCAAAATTTGATTTCTTATAGACTTGGTGATGATTGGGGAATCGAGCAGTATGATATTAAAGAAGATTCTTTTAATATACCGTTATTTGTTGTCACAGAAATTAATAATTTGCACTATAATTTTGGAAAAATTTATGGAAGGGTTTTAGTTGCTGGCTCTTATGAAAAACAAAAATTTGAGTTTACTATTATGGATGAAAAAGAATATTCCACACCAGAAAAAATGCAAGCTGCAAAAGAAAAAAAATCCCCTTTTTATATGGATTTATATGTAAAAGATATGGCAAATTCAATAGATGTAGTACTACAACTAAAAAATGCAGGTAATAATTCTACAATAAAAGAATATAAAACATTTCAAATTGGGAATGACAGGCTCATATTATCTGCAAATACACTTCTAAGAAGAATTGATACCGATATGCCGTTTAAAGCACATATAATTAAAATATCTAATGATAAAGCTTTGATTAACGCAGGAAGAAGAGCAGGTATTAATCTAAAAGATAATTTTTTGATAATAACAAATCAATCATACAATATAGAAATGGCAAGACCAAATTTTATTTACAATAATGAAGACATAAAAGGTTATGGAATGATTGTAAAACTCGACGAAAATATTGCAGAACTTAAATTTAAAGATAATGATTATTTTAAAGACATTGATGTTGATGATATTATTATTTATAAGAAATAAAATTATCCATAAATAAACAAGGGGTAACTACCCCTTGTTTCCATATTCTTCCATTAAATTTAAATTTTTACCTCCAATCATTTGACAAAAATTACTAAAAGGGTTAAAATTTAGTAATTTCTAAAAAATATACCATTTTGGGAGAATATCTTTATGAATAATATCATAAAATTTGATGGAAATACTTTATATAAAGTAATAAAAATATTACTTTTTTCATTAGTATTAATTTTTTTATATTATTCTTCAAAGGTAAATTATCTATTATTTCATACAATATCAGAAGGATTTAGCATAATTATTTCTTTTATGATATTTCTTATTGCTTATCTTGCTAAAGAAAATACAGATGAACCAAATTTGACATTTTTAGGATTATCTTATCTATCTATAGGAATAATTGATCTTTTACACACATTATCATATAAAGGAATGGCGATATTTACTGATTATCAGTTTTATGCTAATCAATTATGGATCGTTGCAAGATATATGGAAAGTTTAAGTTTATTAGTTTTTGTATTTTTGTATTATCTAAATATAAAAAAAATAAATTTATTATTAGTCTCTGTAATTTATTTTATTATTACAATTTTATCAATACTATCGATATATTATTGGAAAATATTTCCAATATGTTTTGTTGAAAATCATGGACAAACATTATTTAAGATTATAAGTGAATATATTATTATAGGTATTTTATTACTATCTTCGATTTTATTTTTACTAAAAAAAAATCATATTGTTAAACACTTATTCTACAATATCTTATTATCAATAATAGCAACTATAATAAGTGAATTTTGTTTTACATTATATATTTCAAATTATGGAACACCAAATTTCATTGGACACATATTTAAAATTATATCTTTTTACTATATATATAAATCAATAGTAGTTATCGGTATAAAAGAACCATACAATTTGTTATATAATAAATTAAAAGCAAATGAGCAGAGATTAATTGAGCTAAATAATACAAAAGATAAGTTCTTTTCTATAATAGGACATGATCTAAAAAATCCTTTTTTTAGTATTATGGCAGTATCAAATTTGCTATTAGAAAATTATGATACAATGGAAAACGAGCAAAAAAAAGAATTTGTTAATCTTATAAATAAATCAGCAAACAGTTCGTTTAAATTATTGGAAAATTTACTGTACTGGGCTAGATTGCAAACAGGAAAAATTGATTATAATCTAATGAATCTTGATATTAATGAGATTATAACAGAAACTATAAATTTCTTGAATAATATGGCAAAATTGAAAAACATATCTATAATTTACAATAATGGTAATTCTCTTTTTGTTACAGCTGATAAAGATATGTTATCTTTATTAATTAGGAATTTATTGTCAAATGCAATAAAATTCACAAAAGAATACGGCAAAATCGAAATAAATGTTAATAATAAAATTGATAATGTCACAGTGTCAATAAAAGATAATGGCGTTGGAATGTCTTCAGAAATATTAAATAAAATATTTAAAATTGATAGTAATATTTCAATGAAAGGTACTAATAACGAAGAAGGAACAGGCTTGGGATTGATATTGTGCAAAGAATTTATTGAAAAACACAATGGTAAAATCTGGGTTGAAAGCGAAAAAGATAAAGGGAGCAATTTTATCTTTTCAATACCAAAAACAAAAATGTAATAATATTTTAGTTTGGTATATACTAAATTCTATTTCTTACGATAATTATTATAACCAGAATTGGCTCTATCTATGGAAAAAATGGTAGCTACCCATTGTTTTCATAGTAGGGACTATTAATTTTTGTGAGGTATTATGAAAAAGCTAATTGTTATATTATTCGTTTTTTTTATATCTTTTTATTGTTTTTCTCAAAAAATTTCAGGTATTACTACGACTCTTATAATTATAGAAGAACAAGAAAATGATACTTTTGTTAATGACTCCACACCTTTTACAGATGGAATTTTTAATGCAATGTGGGAAAAAGAGTTTATATTTTTTGACATGAAAATTGATAAACCAATTAAAGTTGTTTCTGGTATGCTTGAAATTCAATCTTATGTAAATGATGCAAGAGGTGCAGGGGCTGATTCTATTCTACTTATAAAATTTAATTATAAGACAAAAAAAGAAGGTGCAGGGATTAGGCTTAGTGCAACAGAGGCTCTTTATAATTTATATTCTCTTAACACGATGAAATCTCTTAGAAACGGTAAAATAAAGTTAAATATAAGCGAATATATTGAAAATAACGATAAAAAGAATGCTTTTTTAAAGAATACAGGCAATGATATACTAAATGACATCTATAAATAGTATAAAAAAACTCTCCTTATCTATATTTTTTTTGTTTATGATCTCTTTTGTTTTTTCAAAAGAGATCGTAATTTTTTTTGTTTGCTCAGGTTTTGATAATTATTCCCAAAAATTAGAAACATTCCAAAAATATAAAAAAGAACTAATCGAATTTTTTCCATTAAGTTACTATTCTAAATACTTAGATTTTAGTCTTATAGACGATAATAAATTAGAAAATCTTGTTAAAATAACAAAATATAATCATTTTGATATAAAAAAAGACGAATTTATAAAAGAAAAGTCACAATTTGATAACAAATTATATCTAATTATATTTATTATAAAAAGCCAAATAAGTAAAGGACAGGGTGGGACGATTGAAGGTGTGAACGTAATATTAGCAAGTTCAAACTCAAAATCTGGCGTTATTAGCCATGAGTTTTGTCATTCTATCTTTAAGCTTGGCGATGAATACTCTGGTAGCATTCCTTTTCCACCATCACAAAAAGAAATTAGCCAATATAAAAACTTATCTTTACAAAAATACAACTCTGATTGGGAGTATGTTAAAAAAGAAACAAAAAATGATTTAATAGGATATTATCCCGGCGGTTTAGAAAGATCAGAAGGTGTGTATCATTCTTATCCAAACTGTCTTATGAAAAACTTAAATAAAAGGCTTTGCCCTGTTTGTGTTTATTATGCGGTAAACATCCTAAATCAAATTACTTTAGAAAATTTGAATCTTTTAGATATTTTAAAAGATAATCAAACTACTATTGACTTTTAAGTTATTTAGACTTAAACTATATATATTTTGAAATATATAGAGTAATAATTCTGACATATCCTCAGTTTTCAAAAAAGATATTTTTAATACGAAGATTTAATTAAAAAATGAATTTTTCTTGTATTTCTTTGTGTCCTTCGTGTTAAAATTCTTTAATAAGATTAAAAATGAGAATTTGTTAGGGTAACAGTAGGATATATTCTAAGTAGAATTGTTTTTCGGAGAGAATTTAATGATCCGCCTAAGTGGTTATAGTACAATCGAAGAAATTTATAGTGGAAAATCTACAATAATTTATAGAGCAGTAGAAGAAAAAACTGGCAAAAAAGTAGTTTTAAAATTACTAAAAAAAGATTTTCCTACAAATCAAGAAATAGAAAACTTTGAATACGAATTTAACATTTCTAAAGAACTTTTAGATATAGAAGGTGTTCTAAAAAATTACGATATTGTAAGTTTTATGAATACCAAAATTATAATTATGGAGGACTTTGGAGGCATTTCATTAGATAAGGTTTTTAAAGAAAAAAAACTTGATTTAAAGTTGTTTTTAATTATAGCGATTAAAATAGTTTCTACTCTTGGTGAAATACATAAAAAACACATAATTCATAAAGATATAAAGCCTCAAAATATTCTTTTAAATCCAGATACAAAAGAAGTTAAAATTATAGACTTTAGTATTTCAACAAAACTTTCCAAAGAGCAACAAGAAATAAAAAATCCAGAAAACCTTGAAGGAACTTTATCATACATAAGCCCAGAACAAACTGGTAGGATGAATCGCTCTATTGATTATAGAAGCGATTTTTATTCTCTTGGTATAACATTTTATGAGCTACTTACACAAACCCCTGCTTTTATTGTTAATAGTGCAATGGAGTTAGTTCATAGTCAAATAGCAAAGATGCCAACACCTCCTGATGAGATAAACAATGATATTCCACCAGTTTTATCAAAAATGATTATGAAACTCATGTCAAAAAATGCAGAAGACAGATACCAAAGTAGTTATGGTTTAAAACTCGATCTTGAAAAATGTTATAATAGCCTAATCGAAAAGGGAGTGATAGAATCTTTTGAACTCGGAGAAAATGATCTTTCAGAAAGATTTCAAATCCCAGAAAAACTTTATGGAAGAGAAAAAGAAATTCAATATTTATTGGATGTTTTTAATAATACTACTGATGGAAAAAAAGAAATAATTTTTGTAAAAGGACTTTCAGGCATTGGTAAGTCAGCCTTAATAAATGAATTACATAAACCAATAGTTAAACAGAAAGGTTTTTTTATTTCTGGTAAATATGATCAATTTAGAGAAAATATTCCATACTATGCGGTAATATTTGCATTTCAAGAACTCGTTAAACAACTTATTTCTCAGAATAAAGATGTTTTAAATCAATGGAAAAAAGAAATTTTAAACATAGTTGGTAATAATGGTAAGGTTTTGACTGATATTATTCCAGAACTTGAGTTAATAATTGGAAAACAACATGATATGCAAATTTTAGCACCAGGAGAATCACAAAATAGATTTAATTTTGTTTTACAGAATTTTATTAAACTTTTTGCAAAAGAAGAACATCCGCTAGTTTTATTTTTAGATGATTTGCAGTGGATTGATAATGCGAGTCTAAATTTATTAAAAGTTTTACTTAGAGATGAAGAGTTAAAATATTTTTTATTTATTGGTTCTTATAGAGAAAACGAAGTTAATGAAAAATCTTTATTGACTGTAATGTTAGAAAATATTAGAAAAGAAGATTTTTCATGGCAAGAATTGAGACTTGAAGAATTAAAACTAAATGATATATCTTTACTTTTATTAGATACTTTTAGATCTCCTGTAAAGAAAACAGAACAACTTGCAGAAGTTGTATTTAATAAAACAAAAGGTAATCCTTTTTTTGTTGGCGAGTTTATAAAAAGATTATATAATGATAATCTTATCGAGTTTAAAAATAAATGGGAATGGGATATTGACAAAATTAGCAGTGCTAATATTACTGATAATGTTATTCAACTTATGGCAGAAAAAATTAAAAAATTAGATAGCGAAGCCTTATCAATTTTAAAATTAGCTTCTTGTATTGGGGTCAAATTTGATCTTAATTTAATTTCTGCTATTCTCAAAAAACCCGTTTATGAAATAGTTTTATCTTTGTTAGACAGCTGTTTAAATGAAGGAATGGTTGTAAAAAGTGGAAACGATATTAAATTTGTCCACGATAGAGTAAGAGAGGCTACTTATTCTTTAATAGAAAAAGAAGAAAAACAAAAACTACATTACAAAATAGGATTTTTATTATTAGAAAATTCTAAAGACGAAAATAGTGAAGATAAAATTTTTAATATAACTGACCAGTTAGACAAAGCAAAGGAAATATTAACTCAAGAAGAAAAGAATACATTAATTAAACTTAATTTGGAAGCAGGACTAAAGGCAAAAGGAAGTGTGGCTTTTGATGTATCTTTAAAATTGTTTAACGAAGCAATAGGATTATTGCAAGAAGATTGTTGGGAAAAAGAATATGATTTGACTATTCAAATTTATACGGAAAAAGCACAAGCCGAATTTTTAGTTGCAAATTATGAAAATGGTATTAAAATATCAGATTACATTCTATTAAAGGCAAAGAATTTAAAAGAAAAAATTAAAATATATCAACTCAAGATCGATTATTTTACAGAACATCATCGTGTAACCGAAGCTCTAAAAATAGGAAACGAAGCATTAAAACTTTTTAAAATAAAATTACCTATTAAAGGAAATCCTATACTATTAATAAAAGAATTAGCTATAGCAAAAAGATTGATAGGCAAGAAAAAAATAGAAGACCTTGTTGATTTGCCACAAATGAATAACGAAGAAAAATTTATTCTTGCAGATTTATTGTTACATTTAATAGCACCAGCTTATATAGGTAGTCCAAAACTTTTTCCAATTATAGTTTTAAAGCTTACAAATATATCTTTAAAATACGGTCTATCTGTATTTTCTCCTTATTGTTTTGCTTCTTATGCTGTTATATTATCAGCAGGACTTAAAGATTTTGAAAATGGATATAAATTTGGTTTGTTATCTCTAAAATTATTAGAAAGGTTAAATTCAAAACCATTGTTACCAAAAATTTATTTTCTTTACGGTGTGGGTTTAAATCATTGGAAAAATCATATAAAAGAAGGAATTTCATATTTAAAAGATGGTTATTCTCTTGCCTTAGAAATGGGAGATTTAGTCTATACAGGTTATAATATGAATCATTATTTAGCAGAACTAATCTTTACAGGACAAAATCTTTTAGAAGTTTCAAAACAATTTAAAGATTTAAGAAGTTTACAACAAAAATTAAAACATCTATCAGGCATTCACGTTTTTAATATTTTTGAACAGTTTTGTCTAAATTTAATTGGTAGTTCAAAAGATAGATTGAGTTTTGAAGGTAAATATATAGAGAATGAGATGGATTTTGTTAATTCTTTAAAAGAAAATTTGAGTGCTTATGGTTTTTATAAAGTTTTAAAATTGATAATTTATTATTTGTTTAATGAAGTGGAATTAGCTTATCATGTTTGTTTGGAAATAAAAAAAGCCGAAGGCGGTTTTTTTGGAATGATGTTTGTTCAGTTTTATTACTTTTTTTATGGATTAACTTTAAAAGAATATTGTTTAATTAATGAAAATCAATCTATTATTAATAAAAATTTAAGAACTCTAAAAAATATAATAAAAAAATATAGAATATGGGCTAAAACATCCCCAGATAATTATATGGCTCCTTATTTGTTGTTAAGAGCAGAATTTTATAATATATTTTAGAGTTCTTAAATTTTTATTAATAATAGATTG
>Ga0154487_1261_pt3 | contig 11783 bp, 10 predicted proteins | sample RifGroD1_FD_115966 | JGI IMG/M metagenome (GOLD analysis project Ga0154487, IMG submission 115966) | Spirochaetes bacterium GWD1_27_9 | reverse complement strand
CATATAATTTACACAATCTATATGTATTGTCAAGATAAAATATATGTTCTACTAGCATCACCATCTATTATTACCATCTACCAAAATCAATACAAATTTAAACAATTATTACAAAAATATTAAAAATAAATATTAAAAACATATTACAGAGCCCATAAAGGCATAAAGTTAATACAATTACTATCTCTCCATATTCTCTGTATCTCTATGAAAAATTTATATCCAAACTTTTTGTGTAATCTACGATAATTTGACTAATCCGTGTTATATCTTTCTAAAAGTCTCTTGATTTTATTAGGTTTTTATCGTATTATAACATTGATTAGCACGAATTAGGACACTGATAACATGGATTATACAGATTTAAGGATTGTTCAATGAGGATAACACATATAAATTATAGTGATATTAGCGGTGGGGCTGCGAGGGCTGCTTATAGGTTGTATCTTGGTTTAAAAAAAATTGGTAACGAATCCCACATGCTTGTAAAGGACAAGAAAACTAATGATGATAATATACATAGGATTCTTTTTGATGCTCATTTAACTGGTGAAAATGCTGTAAAAGAGTCGTTTTTTCAAGAAATAATACAAAATAAATATATAAACAAAAATAGATCAAATTTATCAAATACCCTTTTTTCTTTGGCATACCCAGGTTATAGTATTTCTACAATTCCTCTGATACAAAATTCTGATATACTCAATTTTCATTGGATTGCTTTTTTTTTATCTCCTGTAACAATTAAGAATTTATTTCTATTAAAAAAACCAATTGTTTGGACACTGCACGACCAAAATCCTTTTACTGGAGGGTGCCATTATTCTGGTGGTTGTTTAAAATATATAGAAGAAAATTGTGAAAATTGCCCTCAATTAAAAGATGATTACTTTTCTATACCAAATAATATATTTATGGACAAACTTAAATTATTTGAAGATGGTAACCTTACAATTGTTACACCAAGTTATTGGCTTGCTGACTGTGCAAAAAAAAGTAAACTTTTTAAAAAATTTAGAGTTGAAGCAATACCAAATTCAATAGAAACAGATGTTTTCTTCCCAATAGAAAAAAAACTTGCAAAAAAAACGCTGGGGGTCAATGAAGATACAATTACCATTCTTTTTGGTGCTGAAAATGGTAATGAAAAAAGAAAAGGTTTTCACTTGTTGATAAATGCAATAAAACATTGCCTTGCAAATGAGAGGTTTTCGGATTTAAACAGAAAGAATAAGATTAAAATTTTATGCTTTGGAGAACCAAATGAGGACTTGAACAAATTAACTATTCCTGTTTTTTCTCTTGGTTATATAAAATCTGATGATATTCTTTCAACTGTTTATAGTGCATCTGATTTTGTTGTATTGCCTTCTATTGAAGATAATTTACCAAATATAATATTAGAAGCTATGGGCTGTGGTACACCAGTAATTGCTTTTGCCTCTGGTGGAATGCCAGACTTAATTATTCCTAATTTAACTGGAAAACTTGCTATTCCTTTTGAAGAAAACAGTCTTTCTGATGCTATACTTGAAATGGTTTTTAACCAAAATGATAGATTAAGAATGAGTTATGAATGTAGAAAATTTATAGAGACAAAATACGCTCTAAGGAATCAAGCTGAAAATTATTTAAATTTATATAAACTTTTGTTAAAAGAGACTAAATTAGAACGATCAACAAAAAAAATTGACTTTACAAGTGAAGATGACTTTAAAGTCAATAATAACTTTGAAACTGGAGAATACTTTTCTAAAAATGGTATTTTAAAAGACTCTTATGAAATTTATAAAAGTTTTTTTAAACTTCATAATGAACACAAAAATGTTATACAATCTTATTCTTACAAAGTTGGTTTTGTAATAGTTCATCCTATCAAGGTTTTGAAAAAAGTAATCAAAGCGATTTATAGAAGGTTAAATAATAAGCCTCATCATAAAAAGGAAGAAACTAAATTATTTACACCTATCAGAGTATTGTATGACCATCAAGTATTTAGTTTGCAAAGTTATGGTGGAATATCAAGGTATTTTTATGAGCTTATGAGTTGTTATCACAATACAAATTTATTAGATTTTAATTTACCCATAAAATATTCAAATAATTATTATCTAAAAAATTCTAATTTCATAAAGAATAAAATTATTCAGTTTGATTTAATAAACAAGTCAAAAACTTTTGAAAATTTTTTGACTGGAATAAAATTTAGAGGAAAAAGAAAACTTTATAAAATCTTAAAGTTTTTTGGTTTCCATAAAATAAAAAAAGATTCTTACTATATCAATAAAAACAAAAAAATTTCAATAAAACTTTTACAAAAAGATAAATTTGATGTTTTTCATCCTACTTATTATGATGAATATTTTATAAATCATATTGGAGATAAACCTTTTGTTTTAACGATTTATGATATGATTCACGAACTTTTTGCAGATATGTTTCCTCAGTTAAGAGATGAAACCACTGAAAGAAAAAAAATTTTAGCTCGTAAGGCTACAAAAATAATTGCTATATCAGAAAATACAAAAAAAGACATAATAAAACTATATGGCATAGAAGAAAATAAAATAAAAGTGATACATTTGGGAACTTCTCTTAAATATGATGAAAATAAGGTTTATCCTAAGATTGATATACCAAAAAAGTACATTTTATTTGTTGGAGAAAGGCATTATTACAAAAATTTTTGTTTCTTTATGCACAGTATAATTCCTTTATTAAAACACGACAAGGATTTATATGTAGTTTGTGCTGGTGGTGGTGTTTTTACAAAAGAAGAAGTGTATTTATTAAGAAACACTTATATTGAAGACAGGGTAATCCAAATATTTTTTAATGATGATATTCTTACTCTACTTTATAAGAATGCACTGGCTTTTGTTTTTCCATCTTTGTATGAAGGATTTGGTATTCCTGTACTTGAAGCGTTTGCTTGTAAATGTCCTCTTATTTTGAGTAATACAAGTTGTTTTCCAGAAATAGCAGGAGATGCCGCGATTTATTTTGACCCTGCAAATGAGTATTCAATTAGAGACTCTGTAACAAAAGTAATTTATAATGAAGAACTAAGAAATTATTTAATCCAAAAAGGGACAGAGCGATTAAAAAACTTCTCATGGGAAAAAACGGCAAGAGAGACCAAAAAAGTTTATGAATCTTTGATGTATGTAAATGATTTTAAAAGTTAGGAAGAAAAATGATTAGATTTTTATTAAAAAAGACATTTTTGGACATATGGGATAATTTATTCTTAGTAATTTTAATTAATTCTTTATTTTTTGCTGTAAGTGCAGCATCTTTTTTGCTTTTTAAATTTTTGCCAACAAATTTTTTTTATCTGGCAATAATTTTATTTTGTTTTTTAATTTTATTTTTTTCTTTAATATTTTTGTCTTATTTAAATAATAGATTTAAGGTTGAAATCATTAAGATTTTATTTGCTTCTTTTTATAGTTTAGGATTAAATTTAATTTTTATTTTTTTTGGTGTTTATTCACTTATATATTATTTTTCCAATCCTAATATTATATTAAACTTTTTAGGCTTTTTTTTAATATGGATTTTAATATCATACTTTGTCGGAAGTATTTTTTATTATCCCTTATTGAGTAAAAATAATTACATTAACACAAAAAGCATAAAAAAATCTTTTATATTACTTTTTGATAATTTATGGTTTACATTATTTGTTTTTCTAATTTTTTTAATAAATATTATTTTAATAGTTTTTCTTATTTTTGGAATAGGAAGTGCTTTAATCTTTTTAAATAATTCTTTAAACATCATATTAAAAAAATATGACTATATAGAAAAGAATAATTTCACAAAAAAAGTCGATTGGGATGAAATATTAAAAGAAGACAAATTAGCCATAAACAAAATAAACATCAGAAGTTTAATATCACCGTTTAAATGATGGATACACCTCTTGTTTCCAGAAGTATGATTATTTCTCACAAACAAATACTATCGGCAAAATATCAATTTCTACATTATTGACTAGATTAAGTTTTTTATCATCAAAAGATATAATTTCAGATACATTCCAACTATCTGGAATGGAAAACTTAATCTTGCCAGATGTTGACCATAAAACTCTTAATTTTTGACTATTTTTAGAAATTTCACAAACCCACAAATCAAGACTTATTTGTTCTAATTTTGTAACACTTCCACCAATAATTAAATCTTCTAAAAATTGATAAGCTTTGCCAAGAGGTAAAACTTGGTAACTCTTTTTTGAAATCATTCCACCAATATAAGGTTCGTTATCTAAGGCATACCAATAAAATCTGTCTACACCAAAACTTTTTTGGATTAAATAATTTCTAACCATAAAACTTATAGCTTTTTTTTGATCCACATTTTCTTTATTAGAAAAGAAAAAACTCCCCTCTGTATTCCAAAAAGGTTTATCGCTAATTTTATATTTCTTTAGAATGTTTTTTAATAAAGAAAGATATTCTATTAGAGTTTCAGGCTGACAAATTTCAAAAGTATAATAATGAAAACCTATTATATCAATATAATCTTTTACTCCTTCAAGGTATAAATCAAGCCATCCTAATGCAAAACCATAAAAAATCCATCCAGTAACCGAAGGTGATACAATTTTATTTTCCACATCAATTTTTTTTAGAATAACATTAGCTTCTTTTGTTAGATTAACAAGTTCTTTGATAGTCCCCGAATAAAAGAATAAAGAGTCTGGTTCATTCCATACTTCCCAATACTTAATTTTACCCTTATATCTTTGCCCAAGAATTGTAATATAATTTTTCCAATCTTCTATATTTTGTGGAGGCGAGGTAAGTATATCTTTTCTGCCATAAGGATAAAAAACATTTTTTTTGGTAGAAGCCCAACCTGGAGTTTGACCCAAAGTCATTAAAATTTCAATGTTATTTTTTTCTGCATATTCTACAATTTTATCAAGTTTACTAAAGTCCCATTTTGATTTTTGTTTTTCCAAATCAGACCAAATTACCTCACAATCCCAGATTCTTATAGTTTTAAACTTAATTTTTTGCCATAATTCTTCTTTATTTGGAGCATCATGTATATGTAAACCAAAATAGTCTTCTTTTATTGTACTTTCTTTATTAGTTTGGAATGTTTTACAATTTGAAAACAATAGTAATAGCATAAAAAATAAAATAATTTTTTTCATATAACTCAACCTAAAAATTTCATTGGACTCTAACAGAGAAAAATGTCTTGTGAACATAAACAAAAAAATTTAACTACGAAGAACGCTAAAATAATAATAAAAAATCTTTCAAAAATGTATTTTTTTAGACCTGTCAGGTTTTTGAAACCTGAGAGGTCTAAAAATCCTCCAAATGTTAAATCGAAATTCTGGTTATTTAATATTTGTATATTTTTCTTTTATTTCTGTAATTTCTTCATCAGTTAATTCTTTTAAAGCATTTGGGTTATCAAGTATAGATAAAATTTCTTTTGCTATACTGAGTTTTTGATCTTGTTTAGAAAGTAAAAATATTTCTTTTTTTATTTGATAAAATTCTTCAAATTTTTCTTGTAAATAAAGAACTTCTGCCATTAAATTAGAACTTAAAATATATCCGTCCATGTCATCTATTAATTTATAAATATCTCTTGATTTATTATAATACTTTAAAGCCAAATTTTTATCTTTTCTTTGAGTTATTTTTGCCATAATATAGTAATCATCTGCTATTCCACTCGAATTTTCTATTTTTTTGTCTATTTCAATTGCTTTTTTAATATATTCTATTGCTTTATCATTATTTTGTAACCTAAAGTTCTTTCTTGCAACAAAATAATAGGTTGATGATAAATTTCTTATATTTTCTATTCTTTTTTGTTGATACAATTTTTCAAATATTGGTAATGCTTGGGATAAATATTCTAATGATTTACTATGATCATTTCTTTGAGTATAGATTTTAGCGATATTTACATTTATCAACGCTTTACTTTCTTCATCAATTTCTAATTGCAAAGCTTTATTAAAAAACTCTTCTGCTTCTTTGTATTTGTCATTAAAAAAATATGCTTCTCCAATACCATTTAAAACATACGCTTTTTCTCTATTAAAAATTCCATTTATATTTTCTTCATTTGCAAGTTTTAAAGCAGTGTTATAAAAATCAAGAGCTTTCTCAGTGTCTTTTGTAAATAAATAGACTTTGCCAATATCTGCATAGTTTGTAATAACACCACCAATATTATCAGCCATTATATTTAATTTTAAAGAATCTTTTAAGTATTCTATCGCCTTATCATACTCGTATTTACCTACAAATTGATTTGCCAATTTTGTATTATCAGCAGCTTGGTTTTTTAAATCATTTTGCTCATAAGTAAGTCTTTTTGAAGCACTCGAACAAGAGAAATAAATAAAAATAATTATAATAAATAATAAAATTTTTTTCATACTATTCTTTTTCCCTCACAGAATCTTTTACTTTTTGTTGATCTTTTTTATCAGTTATACCTGCTTTAATTATTGGATTATTTTTAATACCTTCTATTACAAGTTGTGCTTCTTTTAATGTAGTTCTTGTATCAATTAATAAAGCCTCTATCTGTTTTGATTGCCCACTTACAAAACCAGTGAATTTACTCAAATTTTCCATAGTAACAGAAAGACTATCTAAAGATTTTTGAATAGAATTAAACATATAAGTACCATCAGGGTCAACCAATCTTCTTACCATCCCATCAGGGTCTTTCATTTCATAAGATAATGTTTTGAAGTTCTCAAGAATAACAGATGCTGACTCAAGTTGTTTATTAACAGAGTTTACAGTTTTATGTACAGATTCTATTGTGTCGCCTGTGGAAACAAGAATTCTTGTGATAGAATTTTTACTTGCATTTTGATCACTATTTATAGATTTTAAAAGATCATCAACTGTAAATAAAATACTTTCAACTGTTTTCATTATATTTGCAATAGCATCAGCTTCTTTTTTAACCTGTCCAGATGTTAACAAAGCCTTACCTTCTATACTATCAAGGGATGGAATATAAGATTTTTCTGGTGCTAATATAGTACTTACTTCATTTTGTATAAAAATTAATTTTGCATCTGTAAAAATTGGATTTGCAACTTTATTTATTACAGAGCCTTTTTTTATCCTAGAAATAAATTCGTCATAAATATAAAATTTAACATCAACTTTATTTTGAAAATTTAAATCAATGCTTTTCACTTTTCCTATTTTAAAACCCTTAAAAAAAACGTCTTGATTGACTTTTAGTCCGTTTGCATCTTCAAATTTTGTGTTAAATTCGTGTTTTTTGATAAATATTTTTTGGTTTACAATTATTACCATTATTAACCCTATAAAAACAAATAGAGAAAGAAAAGCAAAAACACCTACTATTTTATCTGTATATTTTAATTTAAATTTCATAAAAATCCTCTTTAATATTATATATTATCAAATTTTTTAAGTTTGTCAAAGAGTAAACATTTTAATCTGTGACAATCTAAAAAATCTGTGTTATAATCTGTGTTATATTATCGAAAAAAAAATCCTAAAATTTTATTTTAATTGAAAATTTTCAAAAAATCAATAATCAAAAAAATAATTTATTATTAAAACCTATCAAGTTTAAAAATACTGACAGGTCTTTTATAATTAATTTAACACATCATTTATAATTTCTGGTCTTTTGTCAGATTCCATTGATAAAATGTCATTTTTTGTTCCACTCATTACAATTTTACCATTATCTATTAAAATAAGATTATCTGCAAGCTCTGTTATTATATTTTTTGAGTTAGCAACACAAATTACAGTAGTTTCTTCTTTATTAGAATATTCTTTTATCAAGTTTATCATACTTTTTGCCATTGTTGCATCCATATAAACAATAGGCTCATCCAAAAATAAAATAGCTGGCTCTATAATCATTGCCCTCGCAATAGAAATTAATTTCTTTTCACCAATACTAAGTTGTGCAGGTCTTAGATTAATAGAGTTTGACATAAATATTTTTGCTAACATATTTTCAATTTTTTCTTCTTTTTCGTGTTTTGGCATTCTTTTATTGTAAAAACTTAGTGGTAATAAAAGATTTTCTTTTATAGAAAGGTTTGAAAGTAATGCAGCATCTTGAAAAGCAAAACCCATTCTTTTACGGAAAGGAAGCATTCCATCATAATCTAAATCCATAATATTTCTTCCAAAAAGCTCCACGACACCACTATCTGGTATTTGAAGCCCAGACATTACCTTTAAGAGTGTACTTTTTCCAGAGCCAGACTTTCCAACAATATTTACAAATGTGTCTCTTCTTATTGCTAAACTTACATCTGAAAGAATATCGTAGTTTTCTGTTTCAAAATAAACATTCTTTAAGGAAAGAATTATTTCTGTTTCTTCCAAATTGACACCCCTAAAAACTATAATAAAAAATATCTATAATTATATCAAAAACTATTATCCATGTTAAACTTGATACAACGGCTTTTATTGTGTATTGTGGAACTTCTGTTGATGCGAAATTAACTTTTAAACCTTGATAGCAAGAAATTAGAGCAATTATAAAACCAAAAACAAAACTTTTAGTTTGACTCATAATTAAATCTTTTATAGTTAATTTAACGGAAAGATTTTTCAAAAATTCCCATAACGAGAGAGGTTGATTAATTGTAGAAATAATATATCCACCAAAAATACCTGAAGCATTCAAATAAATAGAAAGACAAAATAAAGATACAACAACTCCCAAAACTCTTGGTACAACAAGATAAGCGATTGGATTTATACCAATAGAAGTTAATGCTTCTACCTCATGATTTACAACCATATTGCCTAATTCTGTTGATATAGCAGTTCCAGACCTTGCTATAATTATAACCGCAGTAAGAAGTGGACCTAATTCTTTTGTTATAGTAATTATCAAAATATCATAAACCAGATCAGATTGACCAAAGTTTTCTAATAATTGCATACCTTGTATAATTATGATTCCACTCAAAGCAAGCCCTATAAGACTAATTAATTTTAACGCCTCATAACCTGTAAATAAAATTTGGCGATACAAAACAGTTGAAGTAACCTGCTTTCTTGTAGAAAATAAAAAAATTTCTACAATCGTTACTTTTATAAAAGCAGCAAAATATACGAATTCAGTAAATGCAGTTCTTATTGCTTTTCCATAATAAGAAAAAATATCAAACATAAAACCTTCTGATTTAAAAACCTGTCAGATTTTGAAAACCAGACAGGTCTTTATTATTTTAATTTTACTCACGGTATATAACCATATCTTTTTTTATCCAGCCAGAAGAACCATCGGCTAAATTAATTTTTATATAGTCACCAACATAGTTTACTACATTTCCTTTAGTACCTTCAGAAAGAGTAACTAAAATAGTTTCATCAGATGAAGGTGCTATATAAACATTTGCAGTATTCTCTACAACAACAAATACTTTTTTATTATATTCGGAATATTGAAGTAAAAACAAAAGTGTAAAAATAAAACTAAAAAAAATAAATATTATAAAAAATATCAAAAAGAACTTTTTGTTATTCAATTTAAAAAATAAAAAAATCCATAACACAGATAATAGAAAACAAATTAGAAATAAAATTACAAGTAGTGACAGTGGAAAAAAATAAATAATTCGTTTGTTCATTATTTCTTGTTCACCTATAAGCGGGTCTTTCAAAATGTCGTTATAAACAACTTTTAAGTTATGAAATAAATCAGAATCAAAAGGCTTGAAAACTAAAGCATTTTCAAAATAAAACCTTGCCAATCCCAATTTTTTCAGTTTAGTATAAGTACAACCAATATTATAATTTATTTCAAAGTTATCAATACCAGATTTTCTCAATTCCAAAAATATTTTTAAACTTTCTTCATAATTTTTTTTAGAATATAAATTTATAGCATTATTAAATTTTTCCAAATCTCTATTGGCTTGAGGATATAGACTTAAACAAATAAAACTTAATATTATGATAATTTTACTTTTCATTGTTTTGTCCTTCTATATTTTCCATTAAATTCTTTACCATTGTTATTAAATTTAGAATGCTTTCCTTTGTAATATCAAATCCACCAAATCGCCCTATATCAAGTTCGACAAAAATATTTTTTAGAACTTCAAGATTTTTTTCTGAAAGAAATTTTGAAAGTTTATCATTAATAGTATTTTTAGTAAACTCAACAGAATCTAACTTATACTTTGAAATAAAGTATTTTTCAATAATTAAAGAGATTTTATCCATAATTTTATCAGAAAAGTCTTTTTTTAAAGAATTTTCTAAAAGTTTCACCTCTTTTAAGAATGTTTTATAGGCATTTTTTCTTAATATTTCTTCTTTATTTACAGATAAATTAAACAAAAAGAACTTAGTAAAAACAAAAACAAATATTACAATTATAGAAATGATGTAAATCGATAATATTAGATTAAAACATAGTTGATAAGAGAATAATGTATTCTTATTTCCGAAATTTGTTTTAATATAGCTTATTTCTTTCAAATTTTCATCAATAGAATCATTTTTCTTATCATTATGAATTATTATAGTTTCATTATCTTTTTCCTCACCTTTCAAAGCAGAAAGATTAAATTCATTTCCTGATAGTGTAATATATTCTTTTTTGGCTGGGTCAAAGTATGAAAAATCATTAACTCTAATTTTATAATCACCTTCTTTTTTTGGCACTAAAAGGATTTCCCATTCTTTTGTCTTTTGATTACCATTTGTTATAACATTACTTTTCGATGAATATTCTTCTATATTATCAATAATTTGATAACCAATGTCTTTTATGTTTTGAAAATTTCCATCACCAGAAAGACTTATTTTTAATGTAGCAGGTTCTTTTGCCTTAACAGTTTGGGGAGTTAATCTACTTGTAATACTAAAGTTCCCTACAATTCCATAAAAATTATTTGGAGCATTTGGAGGCAGTGGTTTAACTGTTATTTTGAATGAATTAGTTTTTAGGCTAATTTGTTCTGGGTATGAGAAAAATCCATTACCTTTATAACCCATAAAGCTAAATACAGCAGGATTTATAGTTAATTCACCTTCTTTTGAAATATAAACCTTTTTTTTCTCAATTACATACTCATGATACATAATATTATTTATATTAACAACACCACGATAATTATCTTTAGCATTAAAATTTTCAATCCATGCACTTGAAGGAAATTTTATCGGCTCATAAGATGGGTTTTGTAATTCTTCTCTATTATAAAATTGTACAGAAACATCAAAAGCCTCATTAACATAAACTTCTTTTTTATTTACATTTAACTTAATTAAATAGTTTGAATTATTTCTTTCATTAGTATTATAATTACTGTCATCTGCCTCGTTTTCTTCATTATTTTGACTTTCAGCATTTCTATTATCTTTTGAGCTATTGGATACTTTGAGTTTTAAAATTTCTGTTTTATATAACTTGCCACCTATATTAAAAACAAAAGGTCCCAAATTATATTCACCCTCTTTAGTAATTTTTGCAACAAAAGTTATAGTTTGAGATGATGTTGCAACTCCATTTATAAAACTAAAATTTGACATTGTACCAGATTGATTTATTTTTACTGCAGGATCAAGGTTTTCTATATCAGAAAAACTAACTCCATTAGCCCCAGAAATTTCAACACTAATCTGAAATATTTCATCTTTTAGTAAAGAGTTTTTGTTTGAATAAATTTTAATATCAACTTCAGCTACACAAATAAAATAAATAGAAAAAATTAAAAATAAAGACAAAAATATTTTTTTTACCAACTTTTTACCCTATCA
>Ga0154487_1164_pt1 | contig 14655 bp, 10 predicted proteins | sample RifGroD1_FD_115966 | JGI IMG/M metagenome (GOLD analysis project Ga0154487, IMG submission 115966) | Spirochaetes bacterium GWD1_27_9 | reverse complement strand
AATCTTATGAGCCTTAGGGATTTCTATATTTGAGTTTAAAATATCTTTAATATCGATATTTATATCTCTTTCGAGCTCTTTATACAGAACTTCCATCAAATTTCCGTAAATATTCCCACCACTTTGAGAAATAGCAATCATATTCTTTAGCATTCTTTCAACAACGAAAAAATTATTACCCTCATAATAAATTTCGTTTCCACTTGAAAAAACATGGCATCCAGAAATTGACTCTATTTTACGTAGATTTTTATCGTTTACACCGCAAATCGAAAGTAAAATTTTATTGTCATCTATAATTAAACTATGTCTTTCTTCCATAATGAAAGATAGATTATATTAAGTTAAAAAGATTGTCAAGAAAAGTTTTTTTATTTCGATGTAATGCTAGCTAATTTTATGTGTTTATAAATATAGATTTATGGTAAATAATACTAATAAATTATTAAAAATATAAATATTTGAATAAAAAACTGTATTAAAAGTAGAATATTATATTTTTTATTAAAATCTTATATAATTATTGGTAAAATTAGTGGTTTATTTTATTTAAACATTCTCTATAAAATAATCGATTGTGTTTGCAAGTCCTTTTTTAAAGCCGATTAAATCGATTTTTATATCTTTTAATTCTCCTATATTTGCATAAGAATGTTTTATATCACCTTCTCGTGGAGGTAAATAGACTATTTCACTTTTAGAATTTGTGTATTGTATTATTGATTTTGCAAGTTCGTTTATTGTAATAAAATTTCCATAACCGATATTGTAAGTTCCACTATTATAAGAAGAAAGCCATATAAGGTAAGAAACCAAGTCTTTTACATAAATAAAGTCTCTTGTTTGCTCGCCATCACCAAAAATCGTAATTTGCTCATTTTTTAATGCTTTTGTAATAAAAATAGGAACAGCAGCTGCATAACTTGAGAATGGATTTTGCCTTTCACCAAAAACATTAAAAAAACGAGTAGTTGTAGCTTTAATTTTATGCTCTCTAACAAACATATTAAGATAGTATTCTCCACTAAGCTTACTAATAGCATACGGTGATATAGGATTTGGCGGCATACTAACAGTTTTTGGAACTTCTGGATTGTCACCATAAACAGCGGCAGAAGATGCAAAAATAATTGTTTTTATGTTATTTTCGACCATTGATTTTAATGTATTTATTGTTCCAATTGTATTGATTTGTTCGGTAAGTTCAGGATTTTTCATGCTCAAAGGAACGCTGATTTCTGCTCCAAAATGAAAAACCTTTGTGCTATTTTTCATAGATTCTTTCAAAAGATTGTAATTTAATATATCACCGTCAATAAAAGTAATATTACTAAATTTTTCTATATTTTTTCTAAAGCCACTCTTTAAATTATCATAAACTACAACGTCGATACCTTTAGTACTATAATATTCTGCAACATTAGAGCCAATAAAACCAGCTCCTCCAGTTATAAATATTCTTTCACTCATAGTAAATTTTCCTTAATAGATAATCATTAGTGTTAGTATAGTTTAGAATTTATAAATTGTCAAAAACTTTTTTTATCTGATATTATTAATTTTGTGATTTTTTCTTTACTTAAATAAGAATTAAATTGACTTTTATATTAAATAATTATATTAAATAATAAGACTATTAGATAAGAGGTATATATGATATATGATTGCTTTTTGTTTTTTAATGAATTTGAATTATTAGAAATAAGATTAAACGAATTAGGAAATCTTGTTGATAAATTTGTTATTTGTGAATCTAATTATACTTTTCAAGGAAATCCAAAACCATTATATCTTTTAGAAAATATGAAAAAATATGAAAAATATTCAGATAAAATAATACATCTTGTTTTTGATGCAAAAAATATAAAAGGTGGCAATAAACAATGGGATAGGGATTCTGGACAGAGGAATTATCTTATTAATGGTTTAAAAAAGTGTAAAAAAGATGATATTATAATTCTTTCTGATATTGATGAAATTCCTGATGCTAAATTACTTTTACAATCACTAAATTATTTAGATTATTATGATTGTCTTACATTTTATAATAATTTTTATGCTTTTAAATTTAATTTAAGTATTGGAAAATGGTATGGAACTACTGTTAGAAAATATCCAAGTGTAAAAAAAATTAATAATATGCAACATTTTAGAGATTTTAGAGATAAATTTGATAAAAATAAAATATGTTTAATCGATGGCGGGTGGCACTTTACATTCTTAGGGGATACTGATAGAATCCAATACAAATTTGATAATTGGGCACATACTAATGATTACAAAATAAAAGATATGAAAAACCTCATTGATAATAATATATATTTTAACAATCAAAAACTTATAGCAGTACCTATTGATAATACTTTTCCTAAATATCTTTTTGATAATAAAGATAAATTTAAAGATTTAATTGCAGAGTAATAAACTATAACAAAAACATTGAGTTTAAATGTTTTTGTTATAAAATTTTATTTTTTAACTAAATACACGAATATCTAATTACATTTAGTATAAATTTTAATACGAAGATCACGAATTTTACAAAGATTTGGAGAAAATCTCAATAAAATAGATAATTTTTTTAATTTATTGTATTTCCTTTGTGGTTTTAACTAATCTTAGTTATCGATAAAACTAGTTAATAGTTGGTATATGTTTTTTCATAATTACCTTCAATTATTTATTTAGAAAATAATTTAAAAAAAAATACAAATTCCTTGACATTCTAATATATTAAATCGTATAATTTAAATATGAGATTATTTTCTCATTTTGGAGGATAGAATGCAAAATGTAATTTGTTTAATACTTGGTGGTGGTCAAGGCTCAAGACTTTTTCCTTTGACAAAAGACAGGTCAAAACCAGCTGTTCCGATTGGTGGTAAATATAGGCTTATTGATATTCCTATCAGTAATTGTCTCAATTCTAATATAAATAGAATATTTATTCTAACCCAATTTAATTCAGCTTCTTTAAATAAACATATAAATCATACTTATAGATTTGACAATTTTCATAAAGGTTTTGTTGATATTCTTGCAGCTGAACAATCAACTGAGTCAAAAGATTGGTATCAAGGAACAGCAGATGCTGTAAGAAAAAACTTGAAACATATAACAGCATTTTTTAATGTAAGCCATGTCTTGATTTTGAGTGGAGATCAAGTTTATACTATGGATTTTAAACAATTATTTGCTTTTCATAAAGAGACAAGTAGTGAAATAACAGTCCCTGTTCTTCCTGTATCAAGAGAGGATGCTCCTGGGTTTGGTATAGTAAAATTAAATAAAGATTATATTGTTGATTTTATTGAAAAACCAAAAGACCCAAATGTACTTGACGAAATTAAAAGTGGTAAATTTATAAAAGAAAAATTTGAGGGCATAGAAAACGATAAAGAATACCTTGCCTCAATGGGAATATATTTATTTAATATAGATACATTAATTCAGTCCTTAGAAACTGGTTATAAAGACTTTGGTAAAGAAATAATTCCATGGGCTATAAAAAACAAAAAAGTTAGTGGATTTTTATTTAATGATTACTGGGAAGATGTCGGAACAATAAAATCTTTTTGGAAGGCAAATCTCGATTTTACAATGGCTTCTCCAAAATTTGATTTCTTTAAGTCATCGATTTATACAAATGCAAGATATTTACCTCCTTCGCGATTGATAAATTGTAATATTTTTGAGTCTCTAATTTCTGAAGGTGCTATTTTAAAGAATGCTAATATAAAAAAATCTCTTATAGGTATTAGAAGTATTATACAAGATAATACAACAGTAGAAAATTCTTTAATTATGGGTGCGGATTTTTATGAAAATGAAGAAGGCAAAGAATATAATAGAAAATATAACATAATAAATATTGGAATTGGTAATAACACTACAATAAAAAACGCAATTATCGATAAAAATGCACGAATAGGAAAAAACTGTAAGATTATAAACAAAAAAGAGTTAGTGGATTTTGATGGTGGAAATTATTATATCAGAGATGGAATAATAATAGTACCAAAAAATAGTACTATTCAAGATGATACGGAGATATAAAAGAGGTCTTGTAAAATAAGAAGAAAAGACCTATCATGTTTTAAAAACCTGATAGGTCTCTATACCTAATTCCTAATAATATCCAAATTCATCTATTATCTCTTCGGGGCTACTAATTTCTTTTGCTCCTGTTCTTATTAATGTTCGATTGCCTTCGTCTATTGGAGAATGCTCGTCTGGTTTTGCAATAAATAGTTCTCTATTGTAATCTGTTGATAATATTGCAGAAATTAGACTTCCTGAGCGTTCTGGGGATTGGACAATCAAAACGCCTCTTGATAGTCCTACTATTATCCTATTTCTTTTTGGAAAATACCATTTTTGGGGAGATATACCAGGCGGATATTCAGACATTATTCCACCTCCATTATCAAGTATCGCCTTACCTATTTGTTTATTGGAAGCAGGATAAACTCTATCTATCCCACATCCTAAGACTGCTATTGTTTTACCTTTATTATTCAAGCAACAACTATGTGAAACTGTATCTATTCCTTCGGCAAGTCCAGAAATTATAGTGTAATTATTTTCTACAAGTGTCTTTGTGAAATTGGCAGTTCTTTTTATCCCATCTTGATTTGGTTTACGAGTCCCAACAATTGCAATTGATCTCTTATAATTAAAACTAATGTCTCCTCTATAATAAATCAAAAAAGGAATGTCTGGTATTTCTTTTAAACCTTCTGGGTAATCAGTTTCATCAAATCTTAGAATCTTAATACCAGCCTTGTCTATAAACGAGGATACATTTTTTGCTCGCTCAATAAATTCTTCTGGTTTATATCTGTTGCCAGTCCATTTTCTGCCAAGAATGTTTTTTAAAAGACTTTTATTTAGTTCCAAAACTTTTTTTGAAGAACCATAATTTTGAATTAAAGTTTTTTTTTCTATTGGAGTTAGGCTTTCGTCAAAAGAAAAAGCAATATCATAAATTCTTTCCTCATTCATTTTGCATCTTGCTCCTCGTAATTTGAATAAACTCATCTAATTTAGAAGATTGCTCTTTTGTTAATATTTTCTTAAATTTATAAATAGTATTGTATGTTTCATAAGCTTTTGCATATTCTCCAAGCATATAGTATGCTCTACCGAGTAAAAAATATCCATTTGGTTCATCTGCATTCAACTCAAAAATACATTTATTTAAAACTTCAACGGCTTTATTGTATTCTTCTTTTAGATAAATGAGAAATTGAGCATAGCTATAGTTTACTTCTTTATTGTTAGGGATTATATTAAGTGATATTTTGTAATTTTTTTCTGCTTGATCAAGATAATCTATTTTTTTCTCTATTTTATATAAGTTTGCATAGCATGTCGCAATCCAAAAATAAACTGTACTATCATTATTTTTAACATCTTTTGATATTTCAAGATGTTTTATAGCAACCTTATAATTTTGATTTATCATCAATTTATATCCAAGGTCTCTATTAAGTCCAGCATAAGAAGTATAAGCATCAAAAAGTGTAGTTATCGCAAGTTGATAATCTCTTCCTGCTTTTTGTTTATTCTCAATCTCACTGGAACGAGCAAGTCTCCTAATTTCAAATAAAGGGTCTTGATAGCAAGAAAATAAAATAAAAATAAATAAACCAAAAATCAATTTTTTCATAAGATTCTCCTTAATATTTTGTATTATTATGTAATAAATTTCTTAAATATAGATAATGTAATAATAAAAACAATATTTTAATAACATAAATCATAGAAATTAGCCAGAAAACTAAAAATATTAGATTTTCTAATGTTGTTTGTTTAGTAAATTTGTTTAACTATTAAATCCATCTATTAATTATAGTAAAGTTATTACTGGGTGTCAATTAATTAAAGCATATTTTTTTGTGAAACCATTACAAAATTGATAATTTTTTTTTAAATTTTATCTATAATTTTTTGACAAACTCAAATTTTAGTTATACAATTTAATATAACACAGATGAATCAGATTATCGCTGATTTGTACAGATTCAATCATGTAATTTTTGGTATAAAATAATAAAGAATAAATGTCATTGCGAGGTTACTGCCGAAGCAATCCACTAAAAATTTTTATCTAATTTTAAAATAATATAGGAGAATAAATGGATATAAAATCTAATTTTTTTGATAATGATGGAAGCATAAACTTAATACTTGGGCAAAGTCATTTTATTAAAACTGTTGAAGATTTGTCAGAAATTGTTGCTACCACAGTCCCAAAGGCAAAATTTGGTGTAGCTTTTTGTGAAGCATCAGGTCCATCTTTGATTAGATATGAAGGTAATGACAACGAACTTGTTGGTAAGGCAATAAAAATGATGGAGACTTTAAAAACAGGTCATTGTTTTGTAATAATGATGAGAGATTGTTATCCAATAAATATTCTTTCTAAAGTAAAAAATTGTGATGAAGTTGCAAGAATTTTTTGTGCAACAGCAAATCCTCTAACTGTCCTAACAGTAGAATCAAATGATGGTGCTGGAATTATAGGCATTATTGATGGTGTTTCTCCAAAAGGAATCGAAAACGAAGAAGATAAAACTAAAAGGAAAGAATTTTTGAGAAAAATAGGTTATAAATATTGATTTATGTCATAAAATTCTAATTTTGGTATGAATTAATCTTTTTGTACAAATAACACAGAGGCACAGAGTTAAAAAAGAATAAAAAATATTCTTTTTTTGTGCTCTCTGTATCTCTGTAAAAATTTTTATTTTTCAAATATATAACACAGATTAATAAGATTGTAGCGGATTTGCACAGATTAAACCGCATAAATATATAAAATAACTATATTTAACTTTGTGACAAATCAAAAACTTTTTTATATATTTATTATCTTGATAATCTTGTTACACCCATAGGATCAATTAAATCGCTTCTTCTCTGATAATTTCTTTTTGTAACATATTTATATGTGTGGTTTGCTCCTTGTGTAAGTGATCCAGAAGAAGTTCCTTTATAAACTTCGAGATGAAGCATGTAAGACCCACCTGCAGTATTTCTTATTATTTTACCGATTATTTGATTTTTTGAAACTCTAGCACCACTTCTTAATGATGAAGTAATTTCTCCATATCTAATTACAGTACCATCATCATTTTTAACTTCCAAAGCATAAGTACCACTATAAAAATAGTAATAATTAATAACTGTTCCTGAAGTCATAGCATATACATTTGTACCAGTACCAGTTGATGGTATCAAATCAACACCAGCATGAGACCTTGCTCCACCGTTTCTTACTGCTCCAAAATATCTTGCCCCAGTGTTTGGGTTGCATGCTAAACTAGATTTTACAGGGAAAGTCCATGAACTTACTCTTGAACCCCAGAAATCATTTGATGATCCGCCTCCGCCGTTTGAACTTTTAGTTGCACCAGCGATTAAATATTGCCATGTGGTAGGACCAACAACACCATCAGCAGATAAGGCGTATGATGACTGAAATTGTACAACTTTTCCTTTAGTTCCAGTTCCAAATGCTCCATCGATTGTTAATGAATATCCACATCTATTTCGTAATACATCCTGTAATGCTTTAACAGAATATCCATTACTACCTTGTTTTATAGTAATAATCAGTTTTGACCATGTTCCGCTTCCAACAATACCGTCAGCTGATAAACCTTTTGCTCTTTGAAATGCTTTAACAACAGATTCTGTTCCACTTCCAAATTGACCATCAATAGATATAGAATATCCAGCTGCTTTTAAAAGATATTGAATGATTTTAACATTTAATGATTCTGCACCTTTTCTTACAATAGGCCATGCTTTGACAACCCATGTTGATGCTCTTGTGTTCACACTTGAAAAATCAAGTTCTCCCCAATTATCATATACATCATCGAAAATAGCATTAGGATCATTTATATCTGTGATTTCACCATCGTTATTTTGATTCTCATCAACAGCTTTAGATTCTTGATCTATTGATATTGTATCATTATTATTTATTCCCAAATCGGTATTATTCATGTCACTTGGATTTGAACATGAAAATAAAAGAAATAAAAAACAGATAATTACACTAAATTTAATTGATTTCATTTGATCTCCTTAGATTTTTTATAAAATATTTACTTTATTGATTGTATCCTCTGGATTTGTTTACAAAAAAATATCATCCTTTTATTAGTATTATATTAAATTACCTCCTTTCTTTAAAATTTAATAAAAGTATATTATTTTTTATAATCCGAAGATTTAATAACATTAAGCATAAAATGTACCAAAAAAATTATTTTATAGATAAAATATAACTTTTTTAATACAAAACCATAACTTATTATATAAAAATATACTTAAACGCTTCTAAAAGGTCAATAAATAATAGAATTGGCATTGCCTCTAATTTGTTTTTTACAAATGAATTAATAGAGATTAGCGTTTAAGGTATAGAAACAATTTGGACAATTGTCAGTATAAGTTAAAAGAATATTTTTAACAATTTTTTTATAATATAAAAAAAATACAAATTATATATTTTACTTTTACTCTGCTTATTTTTAAGCATTGCTTAATTTTATCCTGCTTAAAAATAAGCACTTATCACTTTATATAAAAAAATATTCAATTATTTGATTTCTTTAAATAAAAATTCCTTAAATTAAGTAAACAAAATTCGATTTATCATATTAAATAGGATTTGAAAGTCAAAATAATTAAATATAAATTCTTTAGTTTTTAAAAAAAATACTCCCTGACAATAATCTAAGATATTACCAGAGAGTAATAAAATAAAAAATATTTGATTAGAAATCAGAAATGTTTAATAAAACATAACTAAAACTATTCCCATAGATATTTTTTGATGTCTTACATATATTAAGCACAGTAGTTAAATCTGATGGATTTTTAAATACCTGACATCCAGCAGAATACTGACCGATAACAGATGAACCACCACCATGATGTAAATTGATGCCAAAGTTACCTGTTTCGATAGTAGAAGTGTACATATCAAGCGTATTATCGCGATCGCTATCTCTATAAACCTTAATATTACCAGATTGAACAAGAGCTTCATACTTTCCATTATGAATACCAATTTTCCATAGACCTTTATATTGACCAGGAACAACAATAGCACAACCGTGAGAATTCATTGGATTTTGTAAATAATAAGTACCAGGATCAGCTGTAAATGAATTAAATGATAATATTTTATTAACTCCGTTTTCTTGATAGAGTAAAAAAAACTTGTCATCCCATTGATTGGCAGTTCGATTAGAACTTCTAACTCCTACAAGGTTAAGGTTATAATTTCCTTCATAAAAAGTGTAACCTTTAGCTTTAATAATATTTTTTATGTTATTATAAGTAAAAGTATTTGATGTTTGACTAATCCCACATATTACATATTTCCATGTTGTTGGTCCTACAATACCATCTTGTACAATTCCGCATTTTCCCTGATAATTTTTAACAGCAGAAGTTGTTGCACTACCAAAAGCACCATCAACTACTATTGAATATCCTAATTTATTTTTTAGTTGATATTGTAGTGCTTTAACTGCATTACCGTTACTTCCTGATTGAACAGTAATAACAAGTTTATTCCATGTATTTTCTCCTACAATACCATCCGTTACTAAACCTTTTCTACTTTGAAAAGTTTTAACAGCAGATTCAGTTGCACTTCCAAAATCACCGTCAACACCACAGGCAATGCCATTAGCATTCAATAGATACTGAAGTGTAAAAACTAATGTACCATCGCTTCCTTCACTTAGTTGTGGATAGCTATTAGCCGTTGCACTTTCTGTTTTATCTTCTACTTGAATAGAATTATTAACCTGATTATTTTGTACGCCCATTTGTAATTCTGGATTTGCACAGGAAAATAAAAAACACATAATGCTTATGATTGTGATAATTTTGATAGATTTCATTTTGTCTCCTTAATTTTTTATAAAAATAATTACTTTATTTATATCTGGATTTTACGATTTACAAAAATATTACACTTTTATTTGTATCTGATTACCTCCTTTCTTTAAAAGTTAATGAAACTATATTATTTTTGCTAATCCAGAGTGTTGATATAGAAGCATAAAATGTACCAAAACTATTTTTTATTAAGCTTTAATGAATATTTTTTTTTAAAAAATAGTTAATTACTTTAACATAGGATAGTTAGAAGATATATTATTTATATTGTTTGTTTTTTTAGTTTAACAGAGATATGTTAATAGCTTTTTTGATGCTTAAAATTATGTATATGCTTAATTTTAAGCATTTTATTTTAAGCAGGAAACTTATATACTTAAACATTGCTTGTAATTTATTTGATACAGATGAATTAATAGAAATAAGCGTTTAGAGACAATTTGGACAATTGTCAATATAAATTTTATTTAATATTATATTTTGTAAGTTTGTATTGAAGTGCTCCACGACTAATTTGTAATATATCAGCTGTTTTAATCTGACTTTTCCCACAACCATTATATACTTTTTGGATAACATTTTTTTCATATTGTTCAATGGATTCTTTTAAATTTGTCGCATCTATAGAATGAAAATCAGATTCATTATAAAAAGACCTGTTTTCAACTATTTTTTTTGAAGGAATTTCTTCAGAACCAGCTCCTATAAAAGAGACATCTTGAGTCTGTAAAATATAATTATTTTTGATACCCGAACTATATATTATAGAAAGCATTCGTATAACCATATTTTCAAGCTCGCGGATATTTCCCAACCATTGATAGTTTAATAAGGAAAACAATGCCTCTTTTTCAACTTCATGTATATTCAATTCAAACTCAGAACTGTATTTTGTAAAAAAATAATCAAGGAGCGCGATAATATCTTCTTTCCTTTCTCGTAATGAAGGAGTTTTAATACGAAACACATTTATTCTATAATAAAGGTCTTCCCTAAATGTTCCATTTAAAATCATTTTCTCAAGATCACGGTTTGTAGAAAATACAAAACGGCAGTTTGATTTTAATAATTTAACACCGCCAATTTGTTTATATTGATTTTCTTGTAGCAATCTTAATAATTTTGCCTGAATATCTAAAGGAATTTCTCCGACTTCATCAAAAAAGAGTGTTCCATTTTCAGCCATTGCAATACAACCTTGGCGGTTTTCTTTTGCATCTGTAAAGCTACCTTTCTCATGTCCAAATAATTCTTCTTCCCATAAAGTATTGGGAATTGCTGCACAATTTATTGGTAAAAAAAGTCCTTTATTTCCTTTGATTGTATTATGAATCGCTTTTGCAACCAACTCTTTTCCTGTACCTGTTTCGCCAGTAATAAGTACAGGTCTTTTAAAATTCCCAGCTTGAGTTATTTCTTCAACTAATTTTTTCATCAAATCACTTGAGTACACTATTGCCGAATTAGTATCAATGACATAAATCATTTTTTTAGTATTGATTAAATCATCAAGTTTAATTGTTTTATTATTATCAGAGTTAAGTATTTGTTGTATTTGATTGAGAAAGTTTTCTTTAATTTCAAGAGATTCTTTTTTTAAATTATAATTGGGTTTTGGATGTTCTAATTCAGTTGATATGCCTACAAGATTATCAACTAATCGCTTTTTTAAGAGTTTAAGTTTATTATTTTGTATATCCAATTCTTTTAACAATTTTTCGACAGTATTAAAAGCTGTTGAAGATTTGATTGATTGGAGAAATGATTGAATAAATAATAATATATTAAAGCCAATGGGTGAAATAAAAGATGCTGATATAATATTATAGGTTGCTAAAATATCATGAAACACAGCAAAACTACTTAAAATAATTCCAGAAATAAAAAATATTGTTTCCGTTTGTTTATTCCTAATTTCTAAAAATGCAACAATATTAAAGAATACTATAAAAATAACAAGTAAAATGATAAAATAAATCCATATATTCATATAAATATAAGATGGAAAAATGCCAATTATTAAAGTAAAACTAAAACTTACAATAAGTATAATCCGTGTTAATATTATTGATTGTTTATTTTGAAAATTATATTTAAAATACATTGCGAATAAAATTAATCCAAATGGAATAGTAAGAAACTCTATTTTTGAGGTAATTTCAAAAATAATATTAGGAAAAAGATGTATAAAATATTTTTCTCCTGTAAAAATAGCTCTAATCCCTATAATAATACATAACAACCCAAAATAAAGAGATGATTTATCGTTTCGACGAACAATAAAAATTAATAAATGAAACAATCCACTAACAATAAGACTACTAAACAAAAATATTTCAAATGATAGTTTACGTTCTCTTTTTTCTCTTATTTGTGATGTCGTACCAAGTATAATACTACTCCATAAACCTCCAGATTTGTTAAAATAGTTTGAAACATGAATAACAACATCAACTGATAAATTGCCCTCAATATTAAATGTTTTTATCATCGGCAAATAGTAAGGACTCATTTCTTTTCGAGATCGTCCAACTTTTCCATTTTCTGCTATCAGCTTACCATCTATAAAAAGTAAATATGCTGTACCCATAGTATCTAATTTTAAAGAAAGGTCTTGCGGTGTATTCTCATCTAAAAGTATCTTAAGATAATAAGTTGCATAGCCAAAATTATCTAATTTCTTGCCATTTAGCCAGTAATTATTCCAAATATCAGGAATACGAAAATATTTGATTTCATCTGCTGTTTGATGTACGCTTTCTATAGAATCTAAAGATAAAAGTTGTTCCCAATAAAATTCCCATTCACCATCTAAAGCTAAATTTCCATCCTTGATAAAATTCCAATTTCTTAGGTCTAAAACTCCTTTTATAGCTTCAGGTTTATCATGATGTGTTGAGTTAGTGCAACCAGAAAAAAATATAATGAGCAACAGAATAGGAAATAGTGTTATTATATAATAATAAATTTTATTATATAATAAATTAAATATGTTATTATTCAAAAAACTATTGTTTTCTGATTTTTTTGTTGTTTTATATAAGTAGTTCATTCAATTTTCCTTTTTTTATAGACCCAATAATTAACTTTCTACAATTTTGGAAAGGTTTTTTAGTAAATATTCCATAATATACTGAAATGTTTCAGGTTTGTCTTAAATTCAATGATAATTTTTTTCTAAGTCATTTTAAACAAACAAGTTGTAAAAAAAACATTTCAGGCATACAATGACAATCTGCACGATTATCATTATAAAAATAATTTAGCACATGTAGTATGAATTTTAAATATAATATTATGATAGTATAAAAACATCAAGATAAAATTAAATATTTTATATTTTGATAAAAATTATTAAAGAATGGTATCTTATGTTTAATAACAATTATAAATACATAGGTTTAATTTTGTGCTTAAATAAGAAAACAGGATACATATAATCTGTATCCTGTTTTTATAATTGATAATTTTTTACTTATTCTTTAAAGTAATAAAATTAATTTAATAGACTTGTGGTTGTGAATGATCAAACACGATCTAAAGGATATAAGCATTTGTTAGTTCTAGTAGAATATGTTGTAGCAGCAGATTCATATAATACATATATAATGTACTGCCAATAGTAAAGTAAATCCCTCTGCCATAGGGTATAGTAACTGTACTTACAGCACTATTTTTGTAAATAAATCCAATTGATATAGAATTTGCCAAGTTTAAAAATATTTTTACATAACCCCATAAAATCTACTTTTTCTTACTTTTTATTAAAATAAACTTGTTACAAAATAATTGTATTATTCCAAAGGTGCAACGAGTCCATCCGAACCAGTATAAATATAAGCATCTGATACATAACCACCGTCTATATGATCCCAAACTTTTGTTGTTCCATAAGTACCTGTTATAGTTGTTCCATAAGCCTGAGTATAAATTTTTACTTTTGCACCGTCAGCAACAGAACCAACAATCGAATAGCTTGTTCCTGGGCCTGATCTTACACTTAATGGTGAACCAGCAGTATTTACAGTTCCTATAACATAACTTTGATTTTCACTAGTGTAATACACCTGCCCATAGTAATAAATTTGACTACCGTCAAAATATATTTTTTGTAAAATCCCACTTAATCTTTGCTCATAATGAAGATGTGAAATAATAGTATATTTTGCACTGCTATGACCTACTGTACCTATTTTTTGACCTCTTTTTACTGATGCACCTGCACTAACAGTTCTTGTATTAAGATGGCAATAATAAGTTGTCCAGGCACCGCCATGATCTATAACTATATAATTGCCATATCCTGTTGTTGTAGAATATGTCGATACTGCAACAGTTCCATCTGCTGATGCTACAACTGTCATTCCAAAGTCATCTTCTCCACTAGTACCCCAATTTAAGTCAGAAGCAAGTAGTGGGCTATGACTCGTATAAGTCGAACTTTTCCATCTCTGACCTGCTGGAAAAGGCATTTGAAATAATGGTCTTGTCCCTGATCTTGTAACAGTTCCTTCTTTAGGATAGATCGCAACAGCAATACTATCTTCTTCTGTTATACCACAACTATCGTTTTCATCATGTTGATCAAGAGTATCAACAATATTTGAATCGTTGATCTGATCTTGTGATGTGTTTGAACCATTATTGTTTTCAATAAAGGGATTAGAACAACCTAATACCAATAAAAGGAATAAAGAAAACAAAAATGGTTCAAACACATCA
>Ga0154487_1258_pt1 | contig 14849 bp, 10 predicted proteins | sample RifGroD1_FD_115966 | JGI IMG/M metagenome (GOLD analysis project Ga0154487, IMG submission 115966) | Spirochaetes bacterium GWD1_27_9 | reverse complement strand
GTAGTTTTACCCATTCCCGAATCAGCAAGAACAAGATAATATTTATCTTCTTTTTCTTCTTTAAAAACCTTATTCAAAAAAAATGGTATTGATTTTTCTTTAATAGCTAATGAGTGGGTTAGCGATGGTTCATTATGGTTTGAAGTGTCTATATTTTGACTTTTTGTTTGAATATAGATTTTTGTAGCATTTTTTATCTCTTGTTTTGTAAAAAATGGTTTCAATTTTTGATAAAGATATTTTTGTTTTATAAAAGCAATAATAATATCTAATAATTTTTTTAATGGAAATATACTAATAGAGAAAAGACCTAATATTATTGCTAAATTACCATAAAACGAAGGAAGATTAGAAATAAAATTTCCTATTTATTTTATTACATTCAAAATCAAGTTCATCTCCCCACCCCCTTTTTGAGACAAATTATACATCAAAATCTTATGTTTTACAATTAAAATATACTTCACCAAATATCTCTATTGATTTTGTTAATTTTTTTTGCTATATTTTACTTATGGAAATAATTAGAGCAACTTCTGACATTTTTTTTAAGTTTCTATTTGGCAAGGAAGAAAACAAGGATTTATTGTTATCATTTATAAATGCAGTACACGCTGACTCTGGTTTTCCATTAATTAAAACTGTGGAAATCAAAAATCCTTTTAACATAAAGAATTTTTCTATCGACAAAGAGTCAATCGTTGATGTAAAAGCAACTGATGAAAACGGTAGGGTTTACGATGTAGAAGTCCAAACAACTGGTAACGATATTTTTAGAAATAGAACACTCTATTACTGGGCAAAACTTTATTCTTCTCAGCTAAAAGAGGCTAATCTATTTAGTAAATTAAAACCTACAATCTGTATAAATGTACTTGATTTTGATTTATTTGAAGAATACGATTATCCGCATAGTTGCTATCTTTTACGAGAAATGAATAATCCAGAGTTTGTACTAACAGACCATTTGATGATACATTTTATTGAGTTAAAAAAAATTGAAAAAAAACGAGAAAAAGTTAAAAAAGGTTTGTTGGACTGGTCACTATTTTTAGAAAACGAAGGGGTTAAGGAGGACGAAATGACAATATTACTAAAAGACAATGAAATATTAACAAAAGCACATAATGAGTATAAAAAATTCACGGAAGACGAAGAGTTACGAGACTTAGCATTAAGGCGAGAAATGTTCAAAATGGATCATGAAACCCAACTCTATGAAGCAGAACAAAAAGGAATAGAAAAGGGCATAGAAAAAGGTATAGAAAAAGGCGAATTATTAGACAAACAAAATGTTTTGATAAAACAGTTATCAAAAAAATTTGGATTAACAGATAATGAAAAAGAATTAATTAAAAAAACTACCAACTTAGAAAAACTTGATATTGCTTTTGAAGACATTCTATTTATTGATAACAAAGACGAAATATTGGGTAAATTGAGATAAAACAAGTTAAATTATAGGATAACAGACATTTTGAACAGAAACCAGCGTAATCTGTGTAATCTCTTAAAATCCGTGTTATGAGGATGAAATGACTATTTTACTAAAAGATAATGAAATATTAACAAAAGCACATAATGAGTATAAAAAATTCACGGAAGACGAAGAGTTACGAGACTTAGCATTAAGACGAGAAATATTTAAAATGGATCATGAAACCCAACTCTATGAAGCTGAAAAAAAAGGAATAGAAAAAGGAATAGAAAAAGGCGAATTATTAGACAAGCAGAATGTTTTGGTAAAACTCATTACAAAAAAATTTGGTATTACTGATAATGAAAAAGAATTAATAAAAACAACTACTGATCTAGAAAAACTTGACATTGCTCTTGAAGACATTATATTTATTGATAAAAAAGATGAAATACTGAGTAAATTGAGATAAAACAGATTAAATTATAAGATAACAAACATTCTAAACAAAAACCAACATAATCTGTGTCAATCTGTTAAAATCTGTCTTAATCCGTGTTATATTTTTTTTATATTTAACAATTAACTTTTCTCAAAAAATTTGCTATGATATACTCAAATATTCTAAAAAAGGGGATTTATGAAAAAAGCGTTATTAATAATAGGGCATGGGAGTAGATCAAAAGAGGCAGTTGAGACATTTGATAAAATAGTTAATCTTGTCAAACAAAAAACTACTTATGATTTTGTTTGTGGTAGCCACATGGAGTTATCAGAGCCATCAATTGAAAAATCAGTATTGCAAATTATGGAAAAAGATATAAAATATATAATTGTAGTCCCTTATTTTTTGTATGAAGGAAATCATATTAAATTTGATATTCCAGAAATATTAGAAAAAATTGCGACTAAATATACTGGATTGAAGTTTAAAATTGCAAAACCAATTGGTTTTGAGCCTCTACTAGCTGATATTCTTATAAAAAGAGCAGAAGAAGTAGAATAAAGGGGAATTATCTTGAAAGATACATCAAATATTAGAAATTTCGGTTTTATTGCTCATATTGATGCTGGAAAAACTACCACCACAGAAAGAGTTTTATATGTCACTGGTGCTAATTATAGAATTGGCGAGGTTGATGATGGGACAACTACTACTGATTGGATGGAAGAAGAAAAAGAGCGGGGGATAACGATACAGGCGGCTGCTGTTAGTTGTAATTGGCAAAATTATATTCTACATGTAATCGATACGCCGGGGCATGTTGATTTTACCGTTGAGGTACAGAGGAGTCTTAAAGTCCTTGATGGTGCTGTGGTTGTTTTGTGTGGCGTTAGTGGTGTGCAGACTCAAACTGAGACTGTATGGAAGCAGGCTAATAATTTTTTTGTTCCTCGAATCATTTTTATAAATAAACTCGATAGGGTTGGTGCTGATTTTGCCAATGTTTTGGAAGATGTTAAAAATAAATTAAATACGATTCCACTTTTAATAAATATCCCTTATTACGAAGAAGAAACACTAAAAGGTGTAATTGATTTATTATCAATGAAAAGAATTTTATTCAAAAATGATGCTAATTTTGATAAAGAAGAAGCCATTCCAGACAATTATAAACAAATTTCAGATAAATATAGAGAAAATTTAATAGATGTTCTAACTCAGTTTGATGATAAACTCTTAGAACTCGTTTTAGAGCAAAAAGCGACGATAGAAGATATAATTCATTCTATTAGAGAAGGTACTATAAAAATGAAATTTAGCCCTATTTTTTGTGGTGCAAGTTTTAAGAATATAGGGGTACCTCTTTTACTCGATGGGATTGTTAATTTTTTGCCATCCCCAGTTGATATTAAGGATATTGAGGCTTTACTTGTAAAAGATAATTCGCCAATAAATATTTATTCAATATCTGATGATTTTCCTGTTTTGTATGTTTTTAAAGTGCAGTATCATAAAGAAAAAGGAAATCTTGCTTTTGCACGAATTTATACTGGTAAAATTAAAAATGGTGATACATTCTTTAATCCCAGAACAAAAAAGAAAGAAAAATGCCAAGATTTACTAAAAGTCTATGCAGATAGTTTTGAAAGGATAGAATACGCAGAATCTGGAGATATTATTATCATTGTGGGTACAAAAGAAACTTTTACTGGTGATACACTTTGTAGTGAAGGGAAACAGGTTGCATTAGAACATCTATCTTTCCCAGAACCAGTAATTTATGTAAAAATTGAGCCTAAAAATTCTATTGACTTAGAAAAATTTAATATTGCAAAAAATCATCTTTTGCTTGAAGACCCAACGATTAGGTGTGATGAGGACAAAGATACAGGGCAAACTCTTGTTGGTGGAATGGGCGAACTTCATATTGAAATATTTTTGGAACGTATTAGAAGAGAATATAAGGTTGCGTTAAATACAGGTAATCCACAAGTTGCTTATAGAGAGACTCCAAAAAGGCAGCTAGATTATACTTTTGAGTTTGATAAAAAAATATCTGGCAATATTCAACATTGTGTAATAAAACTTGGGATTACACCACTTGAGAGGGATAAAGGTGTTGAAATTAAGTTTGATATTTCAAAAAAAGATTTAACAAAAGAAGATTTACTAAGTATAGAAAATGGCATCAAAAATGCGTTAATATCGGGTCCAGAAGGTGCATATCCAGTAATTGATTGTAAAATTACTGTTATTGATCTTAATTTTGATAAAAATCGCATTTCTTCTTTAGGTTTTGAGGCAGCCTCTAATATTTCTACAAGTTATCTTTTGAGAGAAGCTGGATGTATTCTTTTAGAGCCAATTATGAAAGTTGAAATTGATGTTCCTGATAATTTTACAGGTAATGTAATTGGTGACTTACAAAGTAGGAGTGGAATTGTCATTGATTTGATAAAAAAAATCAAAGAAGATAAAATTATAGCAAAATGTCCACTAAAAAAAATGTTTGGTTATAGTACCACATTGAGAAGTCAAACACAGGGTAAAGGTACTTTTACTATGCAATTTTTAGAATTTGATAGTATTTAATATGAAAAACGAAAAAAATGAATTAATTGAAAATTTTATTAAAAAATTCAAAGAAAAAAAAGAGTATCCAGATGAAATTAGAGATATTCTTTTACTCTCCCATATAAAGAAATTTAAAAAAGAACAATTTGTTTATCAAGAAGATCAACTTGTTGAATATTTTTATATAATAATAGAAGGTAAAATTGAAATTTCCAAATACACAACTAAATATCTTAAAAGAATTATAGGGATAATTAAAGATGGAGACGTTTTTGGTTTCCCAGAACTTTATGGTGGATCACATGTTGTAAATACTTTTTGTTTGGAAGATTCTATAATAGCATGTGTTACAAAAGAAGACTACTTTAAAAAAGTGTGTAATATAAACTCTATAATAAATTATTTTAATAAAATTATGGCATCTCTTATTGCTGCTTTTGAAATTGATATTATTGTTGATAATGGCGAACAAAGAATTCTTGCTTATTTAAAATGGCTTAAATTAAATTATGGTTTAAAGAAAAATGGTGTTATATCTATCCCAAAAAATCAAACTCACGAAAAAATTGGTTTTATGCTCTCACTCACAAGAGAAACTGTTACAAGGATATTAAAGAATCTGAAAGATAAGCAATTAATAGACTTTGATAATCATTATTACTATATAAAAGAAGAAACTAAATTTGACAAATTAACAGATTCTACATCTTTAATACTTGGTTTTTATGGGTCAGAGAATTAATTGTTTATTTTAATCCAGATTTTTTTCATTAATTCCATATAATTCATCGTGTTGAATATTATCATAAGGTTCAGTGTGTATCATTATATCATAAATATTTTCAATTTTTGATTTTATTTCAGATTCTATTTGAGTTACTATCTCGTGAGCTTTTTTAACCGTTATATTAGGATCAACTTCAATGTCAAGGTCAACAGCAAAAAAATTCCCAAGTTTTCTTACTCTAACTTTGTGAGGATTTTTAACAGACTTAAATTGTTTTATTACATCAAAAATTGATTTATAAATTTCATTGTCTTTTATACCATCCATCAACTCACTACTTGTCTCAAAAAAAATCTCAAAACCAGTTTTTAATATCCAAATACTAACAAGTATAGCAATAATTGGGTCAAGAATTGTTAATTTAAAGAAAATAGTACAACCAAGTCCAATAAACACACTTAAAGATGTAATTATGTCATTTCTCATATTTTTTGCATTTGCAATTATAAGATCACTTTTTATTTTTTTACCAACATTAAAATTAATTACAGATAAAGTGATTTTACCAAAAATAGAAATTAAAATAACCACAACAGTAGCTATATTTGGAATTTGAGACGATTGACCGCTAATTATTTTACCAACAGCAGTTATACATAATTGAATACCAGCAAAAAGAATTATAAATGATAAAATTTTTGTCCCTATAGTTTCAGCCCTTTTATGACCAAAAGTATGAATTTTGTCTGGAGGTTTTTTTGCAATATATGTAGTAATCAATGCTATAATTGAAATAATTACATCTGTTGATGAATCTATTCCATCACTTACAACAGCAAAGCTTCCACCTAATGAACCAATAACAATTTTTGATATTGCAAGAGCAGCATTAGTAAATAATGTTATATAAGAAACTACGATAATATATTGTTCTCTTTTTTTATTTGAAATCATAATTTATCCTAAATATAACACAGATTGTTATAAATTACACAGATTAAAATATTAATTTTACACAATCTTATCATACTTTCTTAAAAATACAATATAATCTAATAATATATAGAAAAAACAATTTTTTTTATTTTTTGTGATTAATGTCACTTATTTTTTATTCTTTTTTTTTTATCTTTTATTCCTAAGGAGAAAATTATGGTTAAAAAAATTATTTTTTTTATTTTTGTTTTTATGTTTTCAATTTGTGGAATTATGTCTTCTGAAATTAAATGGGAAGACGAGGTTTTTTATCAAATATTCCCAAGAAGTTTTTACGATAGTAATGGTGATGGAATAGGTGACTTAAATGGCATTAGACAAAAAATACCATACTTAAAAGAACTGGGAATTACAACGATATGGTTAAATCCTTTATATTTGGCTAGCTCTTATCACAATTATTTTGCTGATGATTTTTACAAAATTGATACAGAATTTGGTACAATGGAAGATTTAATTGAGCTAAATAAAGAGTTACATAAGAATAATATGAAAATTCTACTTGATATGGAAACTCATTATATAACAGGAGATCATTTGTGGTATAAAGATTCTTACCAAAATCCAAAATCTCCTTATGGTAAATTTATAAAGTATAATGGTGAAAATAACACTGACCCAGAGTCAATTATTTGGAATATAAAAGAATTGCCAACTTATGATGGTAAAAAAATTAAACTAATGACATTAAATCTTTATGATAAAGAACTGCTTGAATATCAAAAAAATTTATTTGCCTATTTTGCTGATCCTAATAATGATGGTGATTTTACAGATGGAATTGATGGGTATAGAATGGATCACATAATGGATAATCTTGATGATAAAAATATATTTACAGGGCTTTTAAAAAATTTTTGGAAACCAATAGTAGAGCAAACAAAAAAAATAAACCCAAATTTTTTCTATCTTGTAGAGCCAGCCGATTGGGGATATGGAGACGAATTACTTACAGAAAGTAATTTTGATAGTGCTTTTGCTATGCCTTTTAGGGTTGCTATGGTTCATTTTGATAAGAATGAAATTGTTAAGAGCATAAAACTTTCTTATTCAAAACATCAAAAAGATAAATATCAATTTATGGTTATAGAAAACCATGATGCGTTCCCAAGATTTGCAACTTTGTCTAATAATAATAAAGAAAAAATTAAACTCGGTGCAATGTTAAATATTACTGCTCCTGGCATTCCATGTCTTTACTATGGTCAAGAAATTGGCATGAATGGCAAAAAAATATCAGAAGAAGGTAGTGATGGTGCTGATATAATGTTACGAGAATCTTTTGAATGGTATAAAACAGTAAAAGGTTATGGAATGGCTTTGTGGTATCCAGAAAGGTATATTAAAAGATCATTTTTGAAAGATAATGATGGTATTTCTTATGAAGAAGAAAAAGATGACCCAAAATCAATTTTTAACTACTATAAAAAACTAATATGGTTAAGAAAAAATAATAATACTTTAAAATATGGTGATTTTAATGATTTATCAACTTCAAATAAAGAAATACTTGCATTTGAAAGAAATTATAATAATGAAAGAATAGTTATAATAATAAATTTTTCTGATAAAAAACAAAATACTAAAATTACTTTTAAAAATAAACCTGTCATAGACAAGAAAAATGAATTAAAAGATTTAATTTATGATGAAAAAATTAAATATAATTTATTTGGGACTAATTTTAATATTAATTTGACACCATATCAGTCAATTATTGTTAAAATGTGATATTTACTTACAATTCTATAATAATAAAGAGGTTATCTCAAAAATTTTGAGAAGCCTCTTTTTTTAAATATAAGCATTTTTATTAGAAAATTCCTTATTTTTTTTTAAAAAAGTATTATAATAATATTAGTAGTATTTATTTGATTTATAAAAATCAAAATAGTTAGAAGGAGGATTTTATGTCAAACCCAAGAATACTTATATTATTTTATTCAATGTATGGGCATATTTATGAATTAACTAAGAGTATTGTAGAAGGAATTGAAGAAGCACAAGGAGAGCCTATTATAAAAAAGGTTGCCGAATTAGTTCCAGATCAATATCTTGATGATTATGCTAAAAAATTTAAAGAATCGATTAAGGATATTAAGGAAGGTAATCCAAGAGAGGATTTTGAAGGAATAGATGGAATTATAATAGGAACTCCAACAAGATTTGGTAATATGTGTGCTCAAATGAAAAATTATTTGGATCAAACAAGTTCTTTTTGGTTAAAAGGAACTTTAGTTGGAAAACCAGCTAGCGTATTTACAAGTTCTGCAACTCAACATGGTGGTCAAGAGAGTACTATATTATCAACTATGATTCCTTTGTTACATCAAGGTTGCGTTTTGGTTGGGCTTCCATATTCATTTCAAGAACAGATGAGGATAGATGAAATAACAGGTTCCTCACCTTATGGGGTATCGACAATAACAGGTGGCAAAGGAGAAAGATTTCCATCTGAAAATGAAAAAAAACTTGCTAAAGACCTTGGAAAGTATCTAACAAATATTGCAAGAAAATTAAAAGATAATTGATTATGAAATAATATTAAAATCGCATAATTACTTAATATTAAAGTAAATTATGCGATTTTATAATCAACAAAATTATTTTTCGAGTTTTTTATAGAATATATATCTAAAAGATGACACGAAGTTAAGAGTTGTTTTATTATTTTTTTTGTTTTTTTGATATATTTTCCATAAGATCAGACAAATCTGAAACATTTTAGTATAAAACATATAATCTTTAAAATATAACTAAACTTTCTTTTATTTTGTAAGATAATTAATAATATATCAAAAAGTATTTGATTTAACAAATTATAAAAGTTAAATACAGTTATTGTATATACTTACATAATTTAATCTGTGTCAATTCGCGACAATCTGATTAATCTGTGTTATAAAGACAAATTTTAGGAGTCGTTTTTTGAAAAAAATATTTTATATTTTATTTTTAGTATTATTTTCTTTACAAAGCATTTTATCATTAGAAGAGAATATTTCTTATGAGTTAAATAAAAATTTCAATAATTTTTTATATAAAGAAGAAAATGTCGAATTGGTTTATTTTGAAGGAAAACAAGCCTTTTACGAACTGAAAAGAAAAAAAAGTGTTGAATCAAAAAATATAGATTTATACCTTTCATTTGATAAATTAAAAAATTTTGATGATAGCGGAAATTATAAAGTTACATATAACCAGTTTCATTTTACAGAAAACCGATCAATTTATAAAAAAGGAGCATATTTTACAAGTAAAGATGATAGATTGGAACTTGTTGGTACAAATTCTTCTTTTTTTCAATCAGGAGTCAATCTTGGTTCATTTTCTATAAGTTTTTGGGTATATCCAGCAACTTTTTCTACTAATGAGATAATTTTAAAAATAGGTTCTCAATATTACAATAGAGCAGAAGACAATGTTGAAGACGAATCCATTGTTGCCAAAACTGAAAGTGGTAAAATGGTTTGGGAATTTAATAATATTTTTAAATTAGGCAACAAATTGAAAGAAAATCTAAGATTGGAATCTTTTGATAAAATATTGCCAGAAAAATGGACTAATATAAATTTAACCTACGATAGTTATAGTGGTATAATAAAGCTTTTTGTGAATGGCAAACAATCAGCAACTCTTTGTGCAACAGAAGATAGAACTATTTATTCGTCTGTTTTGAATATTAGATTTCATCCAACAAATAGATGTATTATAAAAATTGCACCAAATTTTTTTGGGGCTATCGATGAATTTGTGATAACAAGAGATTCTAAGCAGTCTAATTTTGAGAAATATGAAGATGGTGGGGGAGTCATATATAGTGATGTTATTGAACTTGATAAAGGCGGGGCTTATATTTTAAAAGTTACTCCAGATGAGACAAATGAAAATAATTCAAACATTGTTTATTATTATCGATATGCAGATTCACCATTTTATCCAGATTTTGAATATAGTAGTGAAATTAAGTGGAATATTCTTGGAAAAGAAAAATTGGATAGTAAAAAAATAAGATATATCCAATGGAAAATTCTTTTATTGCCAGGTTTAAATGGAGAATACAGTCCAAAATTTAGAGGAATAAAATTGACTTTAAATAGAAATATTCCACCATCAAAACCTATTGGTTTACAAGTTTTGGCAGGCGATGGTAAAATTAAAATAAAATGGATAAAAAATTCTGAAAAAGACTTAAAAGGGTATAAAATATATTATGGAACAAAGTCCGAATATTATTTTGGTAAGGATGCCAAAGAAGGAGATAGTTCAATAATAATTGGAGCAACAGATCAATTTGAATTAACTGGACTTAAAAATAATTTGATTTATTATATTGTAATCTCGGCTTTTGACGATGAAATGAATAACGAGAGTGATTTTTCGGGAGAAATTCAAGCAAGACCAATGGAATAAAGTATTAATTTGCATAATTTAGGTTTTTTAGTTAAATTTTAATTAGATTAATAATTTATAGAAAATCTATAATATTTTGGTATAATCACAATAAGGCAGTAACATGAAAATAGACGAGTTATTAACAAGAGCTAAATTATCGTTAAAAATAAGAGATTTTGAACAGGCAATAAATTTTTTAAATAGAGTAATTTTAGAAAATCCAAATCTTGCTAATGTTTATTTATTGCTTGGAAATTCGTATCAGGCTTTGGGTGAATATGAGAATGCTATAAAAAATTATAACTTAGCGTTAAAAAAAAATGATAAATTAATAGAAGCTTACAATAATCTTGGTGTTATTTATAAAAATATAGAAGATTATAAACAATCTATATATTATTTTAATGAGGCTCTAAAAATCAATCCAGAAAGATCTGACATTTATTATAATATAGGCAATGTTTATAAAATACTAAATAAATTACCAGAATCTATCGAAAATTTTGAAAAATCAATAAAATACAACCCTAATTTTGGTCAATCTTACAATAATCTCGGTATTGTTTACGAATCTTTAGGTAAATATAAAGAAGCAATTACTGTTTATAAAAAAGGTTTAAAAGCAGACGAAAACAACCTAAAACTCCATTATAACCTTGGAATCGTTTATGAACATTTAAATGAATTAACAGGGGCGGCAGAACATTACAAAAAAGTAATTGATTTAAATCCAAATTTTATTGAAGCTCACAACAATCTTGGTGTAATTTACGAAAAGTTAAATAATTATTCAGAAGCTATAAATTGTTATAAGGATTGTCTATCGATTGATCCAAATTATATTAAAGCTCGTAATAATCTTGCCTTAGCTTATGAAAAAAGTGGTAAAATAGAAGATGCCATAGAGCAGTATAATTGTGCTATTTCTGTAAATCCAAATTATCCTACGGCTTTAACTAATCTTGGTAGAATTTATAAAGATAATGATATGCTAATAGAAGCAGAAAATATATACACAAAATTAACCAAGATAAATGATTCTGATTTTAATAGTTATCATAATCTTGCTAAAATTCAAGAAAAGATAGATAAAACTAAGGCTATCGATTCTTATAAAAATTTATTGAGAATAGACCCCTCAAATGTAAATGTTAGAACTTCATTGGCAGACATTTATACAGAACTTGGCAACACAAACGAAGCTCTTGAGCAATTAAAAAAAGTAGAAAATATTAACCCAAATGATATTGATAATAAAATGAAAATTTCAAAAATTGCAAAGAATAATGGTGATTTTTTAAGTTCTGTAAAAATATTACAAGAAATTCTTGCAACAGACCAAAATAATCAAGATGTATTGATAAATCTTGGTGAATTATACCTTCAAACAGGTGATTTTAATAGAGCCGTTACTATATTTGAGAAGTTAAAATTAATGGACCCTGATAATGATTTAATTAAATATAGCCTTGCAAAAACTTATAGAAATTTGGGTCATCTAGAAAAAGCAGTAGAATACATAGAGCCATTGTTAAATATAGATATAAAAGAAAAATCAGAAGCTAAAAATAATATAGAAACATTCAACAAATATCTTGAAGTTTATGAGGATACGATAAGAGATTTAAAAAAGAAAAACGAAGTAGATAGTAAAAAGATTAGAGAAAAACTTTATGATGTCGATTTGGATGCTATTGTAAAAAATATAACAGGTGATGATGAAAAAAATAAAACAAAAAAAGGTGTGAGTGATTTTGATAAACAATTAATCAGTGATACTGAAGATTCTATTCCTATAATGCAAATAGGGGATACTGAACCAGATTATACAATTGAGGAAGAAGATGAAAATATTTCTCTAAGTGATATGGAAAAAGAGGAAGAAGAAGAGCCACTAGTAGAAAAAGTTGAAAAAGAAATAAATGATATAAAAGATAATTCTATGCTTGGGCTTTTAAAAGATCAGGATGTTTACGAAGAACAAAGAAAGCCAACCCCAAAAATTAAAAAAGAAAGTAACGATGATTATTATAAAGAATTTGCAAAAAATGATAATAATAATCAGAAAAACGATAATAATAAAAGTCAAATGGAAGATTTAACTAAAAATTTGGCTGATATGTTACAAAAAATGCAACAACAGCAACAACAACCAAATCCTTTTCAACAACAGATGCCAAATAATCAATACCCTCAACAAATGCAAATGCCACAACAAAATCCTCCTCAATTTCAAAATCCTTTTAATAATATGCCAAATTTGCCCCAAAATATGAATCCAATGGCTGATATTCCAAATAAGATTAATGACCAAATGGAGAAATTAAATAGCAAGTTGGGTGAATTAATTGATGGCTTGATTAAGAATAGAAGTGATTCTCAAAAGGAAAATTTAGACAACAAAATAGAAGAAAAGGATGAATTTAAAGACTTATTAAAAGACCTTGATGATAATATTGAAGACAGTCTAAATAAATTTAATGAATCTAAAAGAGATTCTAAAGAAGAAGAAAATTTAGAAAAAGGTATTGAAGAAAAAGAAAGTTTGATTCCAGAAGAGGAATTATCAGAATTTGCAGATGACATTCTAAATAATGATATTAAAGATGTAGTTGATCATCTCTCGGATATAGAAGAAGAAAATACATTTGATGAAGATTTAGAAAATTTATCTAAAGAAGAAACTCCTGATTTGGAAGAAAATGCAGAGAATAATGAATTAACGAGTGAATTAATAGAAGAACAAAATTATGAAGATATTCCAAGTGAGAGTTTAGAAGTAGAGTTACCAAGTTTTAATGGCGATATTAAAGTCGTAGAAGAAAATGAAAATATATATGGCGATGAAGATATTGACAATATTGGAAATGATATTAAAGAATTAGATAATAAAAGTTTTGATAATGCTAATGTGACATTAGAAGAAGAAAATTTAGAGCCAAGTATTGAAGAAGAATTAAAAATAGATGATTTTGATATTCCTCAAGAAAATATAGTTGATGAAGAAATGCCTTTTGACGAATTAGATTTGCCGAGTATTTCTGATAACGAGAATGTTGAAAATTTAGAAGAAGGGTTAGATATTAATATTGAAGATAAAGATTTACCAATTTTTGATGAAGAAAATATTAATTTGGAAGACCAAGATTTACCAAGTTTTAATGAAGAAAGTATTAATTTGGAAGATCAAGATTTATCAAATTTGGGTGAAGAAGATATATTTAGTTTAGATGATGAAAGTATAGGAGAAGGATTAAATTTAGAAGAAGAAAATTTAAACGAAAATATTAATTTGGAAGACCAAGATTTACCAAATTTGAATGAAGAAAATATATTTACTGATAATAATTTAGATTTATCATCTAACGAGGAATTTGAATTTCTTAATGAAAATTTAGATGAAAATATTTCATTGCCTCAAATTTTTGATGAAATAAAAATAGTAGAAGAAAAAGAAGATTTTAATGATAATTACGAAGAAATTGTTGAAAATCCACAAATTTATGAAGAAATACCAGAAAAAGATAATTATTTTATGGATGAATCAAAAGATCAATCAGTATCAGATGTTTCATTCAAATATCCTGAAAATAAAGAACAAAATTCTATAAAAGAAGATAATAAACTTGAAGACATAAATATTTCTTATGATGATATAAATAATATGATAGATGAAGATATTAATACTCATGATAACATAGATTATGAAGAAGAATCGTCTTACTCAAATTTTAGTAGTTTTATAGATAATTTTCCTCCAATTGATAATGAAGAGTCTATTTTTCAAGAAGAAGAATTAAATTTGAAAATAAAAACAAAAGTAATAAACGGTATTGAAATTGATTTTTTAAATTAAGATTGAAATTTTAATAACTAAAAAATTTCTCACAAAGAAACAAAGTGAATAATATTTATTCCATTTTTAATTGTTTTTTTACGGTTTAAATTATTTAAATTCTACATTTGAGTTATTACATAAAATCCATCAATATTTTTTAAATTTGGAGAGTTTTGCAATGATTGTAGAATATTTTCGTCTTGGATAATGTAAATAGTATCACTTTGGAGTTTATTTCCAAGAACTTCATCTATAACTTTCTTTGTGTAGATAGAATCATTGCCACCTCTTGCCGAATAAACTAAATCCATTTTTAAACCTTTTTTGTACGCTAACTCTGCAAATGGAATGTAATAATCAAAACTTTTAAAATTTGGTGGAACAAAAGATATTTTTTTGTATTTTTTTATATCATTTTCCCAAAAAGATGATTGTAAAGGTGTTTGATAATTAATTT
>Ga0154487_1224_pt1 | contig 19494 bp, 11 predicted proteins | sample RifGroD1_FD_115966 | JGI IMG/M metagenome (GOLD analysis project Ga0154487, IMG submission 115966) | Spirochaetes bacterium GWD1_27_9 | reverse complement strand
TACCATCAGTTGATAATGTAACAGGAGTTGTATAAGGGAACCAAGTCCCATTCAAAGAATATTCTATCGCAGCTCCAGCCTCACCAGTTATAGTAAATGTAGTATCTGATGTATAGTAAGAATTATTTATAATGCCACTAAGTACAGGTGTTAAAGGTATAGTTTTATCTATTACAAGATTAAATATATCCGAGTTTACAGATTTATTTAAAGCATTATCAATTAAGATAGCATAAATTTTATGTGTACCTTCTGTAAAATCTTTTGTAGATGATAGAGTCCAACTTCCACCACTTGCTATTGTAAGGCTTCCAAGTAATTCATCAGGGCTTGGTGATAGATTTTCATATAATTGGAGGTTAGAGCCAACTTCACCAGTTCCACTAAATGTTAAATTTATATATTTATTTGTAATACCATCAATATTCGAGCTACCCAAGTCATCACTAAGGATTAATCCCGAAAGTACTGGTTTTGCAGGCGGTGTCGAATCCACTGTTAAATTAACAAATACTTGCGAGCCTATTGTTCCTAGACTATTTACAGCATAAAAATTGAAAGTAAAATTATTATCGTTTGGTACAGTTATATCAGTCATCCAATTTGTTGGAGGGTTTGCAATAATCGGTTGATTTATACCATTAATTGTATAACGAAGTTCTGTAATAGGTGATTTACCAGTTGTCACAACAGTACCTTTAAAGTTAATAGTTTTTGTATTTAAAATTGCGTTATTTAGAGGTGTTGTTATTGTAACTGATGGTAAACTTCCATCAACTTCTACGACTAATGGAGAAAAATCACTTGTATTATCAGCAAAATCTACTACATAACCATAAATAGTATGAAAACCGTCTGATATTCCAGTAAAATTATAGTTCCATATATTGCCTGTTAGATTAACAGTTTGGTCACCGCTATTATCAATTCTTATAAAAATTTTTTTGATACCAAAATTGTCACCAACATTACCTGTTACACCAAAATTAGAAGAAACAATACTATTAGCGGCTGGCATACTTGTAGAAATAGTAGGTTTAGTTAGGTCTATTGTGACATCTACGGATTGTGGAGCGGTTGATAAACCTAAAAAATCTTTTGCATAAGCAGTTATTCTATGTTTACCTTCTTTTAGGTTAGATAAAGTATATGCCCAATTTTTAGATGTATTATTTATATCTATGTCGCCAGTATTATCAAGCACTACATAAATAGAAGAAATACCAATAGTTCCTCCGTCACTTGTTCCGCTAACAACAATATTATCTGTGTTATAAAATCCGCTTTTTGGATTTACAAGAGCGAGAGTTGCAGCAGATGGATTTACATATATTTTTATATTAACAGTATTACTCAGATTTCCAGCAAAATCTTTACAATAAATAGATATATCATGAGAACCATCGCTTAAATTTTTTACCCCATAAGAAAAAGGATTTGGATTGCCAATATTAATAGTTTGATTATCAACAGTTATAAAAATAGATTCTATTCCACTTTCATTTTCAGTAATAAAACCATCGATAGAAAGGTCTCTATTAACAGTAGAATTAATTACAACAAGAAGAGGAGTACTTACTGTAAGAACAGGAGATGTCTTATCATTAAATTTTGACAGTTCAAAAGAATCAACTCCATCAAAATAATGAAAGACGCTACATCCTGCTAAAATAAAACTAAAAATTATAAAAATTATTATTTTGTTTTTCATAGTTTCCTCTTCTGTCTTTTAGTTAGAATGCCCCATTATAATTATACCATATTTTTTGTAAAATTCTTGATTAATTTTGAAAAAAAATTAAATTTATTAATATTTATGTAAACTATATTTAGGTACTATAAAAAATTCTAAATTAAAAACAAAATAACTTATCATAAAACAATATACTATTGTATATTTTACTTCTCATGATACATCTAAGAACACAAAAAAATACAATTTAGAAACAAAATTTTCATCGAAATACACATAATATACCAACTATTAATTGGCTTTAGCGATAATTAAGATTAGTTAAAACCATGAAAAAAATAGAAAATTTTAATAAATATCGATAAAATTCGTTAATAGTTGGTATAAATATTTTTTAACTTTTTACTTTTTAGTAAGTTCTAATTTTTATCTTGACTTTTATTGATTAATTCGGTAATTTTAAAGTTGTTAAATTTAATTTTCTATTTTATTTTAATTAATTAGGGTTGTTTATGGAAAAAAGATTTAAAAAAGGCGATATAATAATAAAACAGGGAGATATTAAAGACAAATCAATGTATTATATTATAAAAGGAAAGCTTCAGGTACAAAAAGTAATAAATGGAAGTATAATAAATTGTGGTTTTTTAAGAGAAGGAGATATTTTTGGCGAAATATCTATGATAATTGGTACAGAAAGAGCAGCTACTATTATGGCTGTCGATGATGATATTATTGTTCAGCAACTCGACAAGAAAGCATTCCTTGAAGCAATAAAAAAAGACCCTGAAATAGCTTGGAAAACATTAACAAATCTTGCAATAAAAACGCAGATGCTTGATGAACTTCAAGGGCAAATATCCGACCCTAAGACTTTAAGAAAAATATTAGTTGGAAAAGATTAAAAATATTTTTTCTGATTAAATATGAGAGGAATAAACTTTGTCTTTAGGAAGTTGTTATAATTGTCAATATTTATCAAAAAAACCTGGCGTAAAAAATTATTTTGTCTATAAATGTGAATATTGGGGATTGGTTTGTCAAGGTGTATTGCCTCAATCCGTTGTAATTAGTTCAATTGGTAAAAAATGTCCTTTCTTTAAAGAAAAATTAACAAAACCTAAAAATTCTGCAACAAATAAAAATGAAAACAATAATAGCAATCTAAATATAGTTGTTTAAAAAATATGACATGTTTCAATGAAAATCATAGAATTAGATGAAATTTTTCTAAGGATAGTATATGAAAACAAATAATATATTTAATGATCTCATAGAAAAAATCAAATTGCTTGAATTAGAAAACAAAGAGTTAAAATCTAAATTAAATAAAAATGATGTATCTATCAATACAAACTCAGAAAATATAATAGAAAACAACTCATTAATACAAGAATTAGGAGAAATTGAAGAAAACGCTAGATTGCTTTTTGAGAATAATATTGATACTATCTTATGGGCAGATATGAATGGTTATATAATAAGGTGCAATAAAGCTACAGAAAAATTATTTGAATATAGTCAACCAGAAATGATTGGTTTGCACCAAACTCAACTTCATCCTAAAGAAAAAAAAGAAGAAGCTAAAGAAACTTTTGATAAAAGCGTAAAAGAAATTTCTGGATACCATGATATTGAAATTATTACTAAAACAGGTAAAATAAAAAATGTTATAATCCATTCAACTATAATTATACATCAAAAAGAACTTATCCGTCAAGGTATTTTTGTAGATGTAACCGAACAAAGACAGGCTGAAATTAAAATTAAGCAACAAAACGAACAATTACAAGATATTAATGCTTCAAAAGACAAAATTTTTTCTATTATTGCCCATGATTTAAAAAATTCTTTTAATGGAATACTTGGTCTTTCTGGATTGCTTATTAATTACTATGCCACTTATGATGATCAAACAAGGATAAAATTTATTAATAATATTTACAATGTTTCAAAAAATACTCATGATTTATTAGAAAATTTATTGTCATGGGCACGTTTCCAATCAGGCAAAATAAGTTATAATCCAAAGAAAATAAATATAAATACTTTTATAAATGATACTTTTTTATTAATGCAACCACTTGCACAAAAAAAGAATATAAATATTCTTACAGTTTTAGAAGGAAATTATTTTGTTGACGCAGATAAAAATATGCTCTCTAATATTTTAAGAAACTTAATAACAAATGCAATTAAATTTACTCCTCAAGATGGCTCAATAATTTTATCTACCAAATCAGATAATTCTATGATAGAAATAACAGTTTCCGATACAGGTGTAGGAATGGATACAGAAACTCAACAAAAATTATTTAATATTGCGGGAGTGGATTCTCAAGATGGCACAGACGGAGAAAAAGGAACTGGGTTAGGTTTAATACTTTGCAAAGAATTTGTAGAAAAACACGGCGGTAAAATATGGGTGAAAAGTAAACTTGGAAAAGGAAGTGATTTTAAATTTACACTACCAATCTCTGTATATAATTAAACGCTTCTAAAAGATCAATAAATAATAACCCCAATTTCTATTTAATAAAACAAATCTCAGATAAACCACGAATAAAATGCGATAATGAAAATAATTATGATTAAAGACTCCAATAAATTTAAAAAATTATCTATTTTATTGAAACTTTTCTCAATTCTTGGTAAAATTCGTGTTAAAAAAATTAATATGTATCGTTAAAAATGGTTAATACTTGGTATAAAGAAAAGATAAATAAATCATAATCAGGATAGTTTTAAATCTATGTGATCTCTATTAAAATTTGTGTTAATCGTGTTATATCTATTGATATTATTTATTTCTTATTTTATAATAAAATAGGTATATTTAAATTTTTAACTAGAAGGATTTATTATGAAAAAAATTATTTTATTTTTGTTTATTTTATTTTTTATTTTTTCATGTGGGAAGAATAATAAAGAGACAAAAGTTGAATACAAGGATTTGGAAGGATATACATTAACTTCTTTTAATACAATGAATGCTCTTGAAAGGATCGAACTCGAAAAAAAATTAGATATTTCTGGTAGTAAAATAACATATTACAATGAGCCGTCAAGTTATGGAGCAAATACAGAGGAAGAAAAAACTACTATCATTAAAGAAGATGATAGACCTTTTGAGATTGTGGATTATTCTCCTGTGAATGAGTTACCGTCTGAGGTAAAAATCCCTACGATTTATGTTGCTTTTTCTCATCCTGTTGTTCCTCTTGCTAAACTTGGTGAGGTTATAAAAACAACTGATCTGATGAAAATAGAGCCAGAGATAACTGGCGTTTATAGGTGGTATGGTACTTCGATTTTGAGTTTTGAGCCAGACACATCTCTTATGCCTCAGAGGATTTATAAAGTAACAATTAATGACAAAATTCAGTCTTTGGGTGGAAAGAATCTTACTGGGATGAAAGAATTTAGCTTTTCTACAGAAAATCTTGGGGTTATTAGTACAAATCCTTCTGGAAGTGAAATTTCTTTGGAGAATGCAAAAAAAATACTTATTACTTTTAATTATCAAGTAAATGTAAATGTTATAAAAAATTTTATAAAAATCACATCAAATAAAAAAGAATATACTTTTGATATAAAGATGTACGAAAAAGATTCTACAAATAAAACTGTTGTACTGGATGTAAAAGAAAATTTTAGTGAAAACTCAACTGTTTATATTACAATTGTTAAGGGTGCAAAATCTGATGAAAATTTTACACCAACAAAAACTGACTTACAATATTCGTTTACTACAATTTCGCCATTTGTTTATAATGGTTACGATACTTACAATTATTATGGTGCTGAAAAAGATGACTCTAACCCTATTTTTTTGAGTTTTTCACATCCTTTAAATGAAGAAACTGTTTACAATAATATAAAAATTTCTCTAAGTGTAACATCAATTAAAGATTATGTTAAAGTGTGGAATAACACAATTAAAATTACAAATTTACCAGTAAAATTTAATTCGACATACACAGTAACTATAAAAGATGGAATCAAAGATATTTATGGTAGAAATCTTGGTATTACTAAAGAAGAAAGCGTTTATGTTCCTGATGCTGCAAGTCTTTATTATTTTCCAAATACTGGGGTGAAAATGCTTGAATCTTCTTTTAAACCAAAAATTATTTATGAGATGCAAAATCTTAATCGAGGCTTGTGGAAAATTGATAAAATCGATAACCCTTATAATTTTTTTGACAAAAATGAGTTATCTAATTATGATATGTCAAAATTGCAAAGAAATGTAAAACATTTTGAAATCCTTGATTTGTCCCCTTATCTAAATAAAGAAGGTAAAGGCTTTGTTGGAATGAGTTGGAATTTTGATCAAGGCGAACTTCCTTATGAAATGGAAAGAAAAGAATTTGATGATATTGTAAATAATTCTGAAAAAGAATTATCAATCTTGTTATCACAAGCTTATTATACAAATAATAATAGTGATAAATATTATCTTAATTATGATTTTAGTTATGGCGAAAGAATGAATTTAAAAAGACTATTAATAGAAAGTGGTTATCAATTTCCATATAGTGAGTACACAAAAACAAATTTAAATTTACAAGTTACAGACCTTGGTGCAAGCGTTAGATATGGGTACAATAAAATTGTTGTAATGGTTTCTTCTTTATCAAAAGGCGAGCCAGTAGCTGATGCGAAAGTTATAATTCAAAAAAACACTTCCAGAGTAAAAGAAGCAAAAACAAATAAGGATGGTATTGCAACCATTGATTTTAAAGAAGGTGAGTTTGCATCCAATTTTTATGATGATTATAGAGAATTACTTAGAGTCAGAGTCGAAAAAGGGGCAGATAAAATTGAGTTTGATCCAAATGACTGCGAACAAAATGCGTATCATTTTAGTATATACCCTTCTTCTGCAAAAACAATTGAAGCCTCAAATAGAGTAACATTTTTATTCACAGATAGAGGTCTTTATAAACCTGGTGAAACTGTAACATTTAGAGGGATAGACAAAAATTTAAAACTTAGTAAATATTCTGACTATGTTGGAGAATATACTATAAAGGTTGCAAGTGATTATTATAGTCAAAATCCAATAACTACGATCACTGGCAAAACAACTGAGTCTGGCGGTTTTTATGGAACATTCAAACTTCCGGATGGAATAGAACCCGGCTATTACTGGATTAATTACAAAAGACCAAATGATACTTATGGTCAATCAGAGTCATTCCAAATTGCTAATTTTAGAAGGCTAAATTTTCAAGTAAAAATGTCGCCTCCAAAAGTTGAAATTTATCAGGACGAAGATATAAATGTCGGAGTTTTGGCAAGTTATTTGTCTGGCGGAACTTTGGCTGGGGCTGGCTACGAGTATTATTGGTTTAGAGAAGGTGCATATTTTAGACCAGAAGGAAGTAAGTGGGAGCCTTATGTTTTTGGTAATTATGAGTATGACTCAAGAGTTGATTTGGACTCAGGCAGTGGCAAACTTGGGGCAAGTGGAAATGCGAGTATCAAACAGTCAACAAAAGGCTCTATGGTCAAAGGTTTAACTTACGCCTACAATGTATCTGTGAATGTTACGGACATCGATAGACAAGTAATTTCTGGCGGTAGTAGAATAATTGTACATCCAGCATCATTCTACACTGGTTTAAAATTTAAATCAAATGATTCGTATTGGTCTACATTTGTTAAAAAAGGTGATAAAATTGATGTTGATTATGCGTTAGTAAAACCAGATGGCTCATTATACGAAGGCGTTGGTAAAAATAGCAAGTTAAATCTAAAAGTGGTAAAATATGAATGGAAACTTGCACAACAAGAAGGCGTTTATGATAGATTAAATACAATTTACGATAAGGTTGAAGAACTTGAGAGCGAAACTTCTGTAAATATTTCTGCTAATATAGGAACATTCTCAATTACACCAAAAGAAAGTGGAGAATATTACCTTGAAGTGGAAGGGACAGACAAAAAAGGAAGACCTACTTTAACAAGAGTATATTTTTATTCAACAGGTAGTGATTGGATAAAATCTGGTGGTGGCAATGATATAACTTTAATGCCAGATAGAAATACATATAAACCTGGCGACACAGTAAAACTTATGATACAATCTCCTCTACCAAAAGGAAAATATTTACTCACAATTGAGCGAGAAGGGATTTTATCCGAGAAGGTGCTAAACCTTGAAGGTGGAGCTAATGTGATTGATATTCCAGTAGATGATAGTCTTGTACCAGTTTTTTATGTTGCAGTTTCAAGTTACTCAAAAAGAACTGAAGACCCGCCAAAATCATACAATGACCCAGACTTGGGTAAACCAAAAGGATACTTTGGTATAACTAAAATTTTGGTTTCAACAGAGACAAGAGAGATAAACCTCGAAATTTTTGCATCAAAACCATCTTATCTACCAGGTGAAGAGGCTGAATTTATAATTAAAGCAACAAAAGATAATAAACCAGTCAAAAATGCAGAACTTACATTCCTTGCAGTTGATAGAGGTGTAATTGATTTGATAAATTATCATGTTCCAGACCCATTAAAATATTTTTATCAAGATTATAGATTTCCTATTGGTGTAAAAGGTGGTGACTCAAGACATCTTTTGATTGACCCAGTAACTTATGAGATGAAAGATTTGTACGGTGGCGATAGTGAAGATGCTAAAATGAAACAAAGGAAGGATTTTAGTCCAACTGCGGTTTTTGAGCCATTCTTACTAACTGATGAAAATGGTCTTGCTAAAGTAAAATGTAAATTGCCAGACACGCTCACTACTTATAGATGTACAGCATTGGCAGTAAAACAAAGTGACTTTGGTATTAAAGAATCAGAAACAATTGTACAAAACCCAGTTAATGTTCGTACTGCTCTACCTCGTAAATTGCGAATTAGAGATACTTCTTTTGCAGGAGTTATTATAACAAACCTTGATAATAAAGAACACGAAATAACTGTTAATTTTGAGTCTGATATTCTTGAAGTAGATGGAGACAAAACAAAAACTATAAAATTAAAACCTTCATCAATTGTTGAAGTGCCTTTTAAAATTCTTGCAACTCGTGTTGGTGTTGGTAAAGTCACATTTACAACAAAGTCTGATATTTTGAACGAAAAATTAATTGAAGATTTCACTGTCGAACAGCCAATAAACAAAGAAGCATTCGCAACAATCGGCAGAACTAAAGATTCTAAAGAAGAAGGGTTAATTATTCCTTCAAATATTGCACCTGGGTATGGCGAGGTTCAGATTAAACTTGATTCGACAAGGCTTTCTACACTTGCTGAGTCTATAAATTATTTGTGGGACTATCCTTATGGTTGTCTCGAACAACGCTCATCAAAGATTTTTCCATTGATTGTGTTTGGAGAAAGGTTAAAAGATTTCACAAATGTAAAAGATTCAAAAAAAATTATAGAAAAAGAACTATCTGAATGGGCAAAATACCAAAATTCTGACGGAGGGCTTCCATTATGGCTTGAAAACGGTCAACCGTCTTATTATTATGTGTCTATTAAGGTTGCAAAACTTTTGTATTATGCAAAACTTAACAATTTTAAAATACCAGATATGTTAAATATAGGAGCTCTGCTAAATTATATTTCTACAAAACAAGAACAATATGATTATGGAAAAGCATATTCTTTATATGTATTGTCACTTCATAAAAAAGATGTTTTGGTGAGAGCAAAAGATTTACTCGAAAAACAAGGAGACAAACTTGGTACTGGCGGGCTTGCATTACTTGGGCTTGCTTTTGCTAATGGCGGAAATAATGATTTGGCAAAAGAATGTTTTACTAAATTGAAAAACTTAATTAAGATTGGGACTCAGTCTATTGATTTTGTAGACACTTACGAGCGATATTATTTTGACTCTGATGTGAGTAGACTTGCACTTCTTTTAATGTTTTATAAGAATATCGGTGATGAGTCAGATATGGAAACTCGAATTATAAATACCTTACTTTCGACTCAAAAGGCTGGTTATTGGTATAATACGTATTCTACTGAGTGGGTAATCCAAGCATTTTACGAAGTGTATGAAAAAAATAATGCAGGGCAAACTAGTTTTACAGCAAAAGTATTACTCGACAATAAAGAATTAATCAGTAAACAATTTAGGGGTATCGAAGACCAATTTGTTAAAAATTTATTGTTTGAAAACGAATTAAAAGACTTCCCAAAAAATAAAATGATCCCACTAAAATTTAGCAAAGAAGGGGACGGAGAATTATTTTACACAGCAACTATAAAATATGCTATCCCTTCTGAAGTTGTTAGGGCTCGTGACGAAGGTTTTAGCGTGTTTTCAGAAATTTATGATATGGACGGCAACAAAATCGAAGGCAAAGAACTAAAACTTGGCAAAACCTACAAAATGAAAGTAGCTATAAGTAGTACAAAAACAAGACAATTTGTAGCAATTAGAGTACCAGTCCCATCAGGTGCAGAAATCTTAGACTCAAGTTTTGTAACAACAGCAACTTATAAAGATAAAAGCCAAAAAGAAGAAAACAAAGACTATTACGGTTATTACGACTATTACTACGATGCTCCAATATCAAAAATCTACGATAACGAAGTCCAATACTTCTACGATTACTTTAGCCAAGGCAAAAAAGACTTAGAATTCGTTTTTAGAACAACATCTCTTGGTATCTACCCAACACCTCCAGCTTACGCATCATGTATGTACGAAGAAGAGGTTTTTGGAAGAAACGCGGGAGGATTGTTTGTTGTGAAGGAGTAGAGCGTTTTTTAACACAAAATACAAAATAACTTTAATATTTTCCCCCTTTGGTAAAAAGGGGGATTTTTTTTGAGATTGAGTTGGTTTGTGGGTGAATTGGATTACTTTGAGATGTTATTTGTTTTTATTGTAAATAAAATATTAAAAACAAACTAATTATTCCAACAATACCGCAATTGTTTGTCAAATATTTTTAATTTTTATAAGATTATGTTAATGCTGGTATGTATATAGAAAAAGTACTGCCTTTTTTAAGCTCTGATTCTACTGTTATTGTGCCATTATGTTTTTTTATTATAGTGTGACTTATTGACAAACCAAGTCCTGCTCCTATTTCTTTAGTTGTAAAAAAAGGATCAAAAATTTTTGTAAGGTTTTCTTCTTTTATCCCGCAACCTTGATCTATAATTGAGATTTTTACATAATTCCCTTCTCCTAATGAAAGTGAATTACTCTCATTGAGAAAAATATTTTCTCCTTTTAGAATAATTTTTCCTCCATAAGGCATTGCTTGAATAGCATTTATTATTAAATTATTTATTACATTAATAATTTGAATTTCATCTATTTCTACTTTATTTAAACTATCTTCTAATTGAAACTCATAAATTATATTTGAGTTTTTAATTATAGAAGTTAGAGATTGTTTAATTAATTCAATAATTTCTGTTGGTTTTTTTATAAGAGTGCCACCTTTTGAAAAAGTCAAAAGTTGTTTTGTCAACTCTCTTGCTTTTAGACAAGATTTTTCTGCCTCTTCTATTATTTCATAAAGTTTTTCTTCTAAACTAAATTTTACTTTTGCTAAAGAAATATTTCCCAAAATTCCTGTAAGAACATTGTTAAACTCATGGGCAACTCCTGTTGCAAGTACGCCAATTGCCTCTAATTTATGTATTTTTTGTAATTCTAATTCTATTTTCATTTTTTCCGTTATATCTTCTGCAATTCCTACGATATACTCTGGTTTTCCATATTTATCAACAATAGGGACTTTTTTATTGTGAATCAATTTTATTGTATTATCTTTTGTTAAAACGGATTGATCTTTAATTTCTATGAGTTTATTTTTTTCTACACATTCTTTATCAAATTTAGTATGAAAACTACTGTATTGTTCTGGAAAAATATTTTGATCGTATTTGCCTATAACATCATTTTTTTGATACCCAAAAATATCTTCGCAGGACTTATTCCACAAAACATATTGAAAATCTTTTGAAGTTTTTACATAAACAGGATTTGGAATATTTTCAAGGATAGAATGTAATAAAATTTTATTCTTTTCTATTTCTTTCATAGCTTTTCTTAATTTTAGAAGAATATAAATCAAAATTGCTGCAAAAATAATTAGAAATATTATAAAAATGAAATAAATCCACATTATTTTTTTGTTTATAGAATAAAAACTCGATGGTTTATTTATTATAATGCTTTCTTTAGGTAATTTATTTAATTTAATCCCAAATTCTTTAAGTTTATTATAGTCGAACATATATTTATTCATATCTTCTGTAATTATAGGTATTTTTTTGGGTTGAATATTATCTTTAATTATTTTTAAGGCAAGTTCAGTTGCTTTTTTACCTTGAAAATAACCGCTTGTTTGTAAACCTCCAACAACTCCATAACCAAGATAAAAATCCCATGTACTATAAATTGGTACTTTTGAATATGCTGAAATTAATTTCATTGAGTCCTCATAAGAAAAAAACATATTATTTTTATCTCTATTAAAAACAAGAAATAAAATTATTGTACCTTTTCTTAGACTTGAAACTACTTCTTGAGCCTCTTTTAAAGAGATGTTGTCAAAAATATCAAATTGAATGTCTTTAAAATCAGGTATTATTTTTTTTAATTGATTACCAACAAGAATTCCTGTCGTAGTTTTGTCATTTATAACAACTACTTTTTTAGTGCATGGATGTAAACGTAATGTAAGGTTTAAGGTTTCTTTTATGTCATAAACTTCAATAACCCCAGTTATATTATCAAAACCATTTATTTTGTTAAAAGAAAAATTATTAACACCACAAAAAACTATTGGAGTATTACCAAAAATTTTTTTTGAATGCAAAAGTAAAAAGTTGAAAGCATCATCATCTGTTGAAAAAATTAAATCAAATTTGTTGCTTTTAAATTTTAATAAATATAATTCTTTAAGGTGTTCAAAATATTCTTTTGAATTTATCCTTTTTGTATCCATATACTCTATTATGTAATCTATATTATTTGGCATATTTGTTGTAAAACCCTCAATTTCTTTTTCTGTCCAACTTAGTTTTGGACTATAAGAATTAAGGATTAATATATTTTTATTGCTCAAACAATAAAAAGGTATTAAAATAAATAAGTTAAGAAGTGTTAGTATAATAATTTTTTTTGAAAAAACATAAATATTATAAAACATACAATAATTATAATCTAATTTTTATAAAAAAACCACAATTCTTTATTATTTTTATTTAAATTTTTATTTTTTAAAATTCTATAAATTACTAATTTTTTTTACCAAATTAAATATTTTATTATATAATGGAATTAGAGTTGTTTAAATTATCAATATTTTTTGACAATCATAATAATTTGATATTAATATCTTCAATTGAGGAAGTTGAAAAATTGTAATTAAAACCGACATTCGCGAATGTCAGTTTTATTTCTATATGTGGTTATATTTATATTTTAAGGAGAAAACATGAAAACTTTTAGAATCTTTTGTTTTATTTTATTTTTTGTTATATTATTAATGGCGTCTTGTAAAAACACTCGAGATATAACAAATTATCCTTATGTGGAAATACCAGAGTATAGTGTGGAAGATTTTTATGATTTGTTATTTAATAAAAACAATGAAATAGTTTATGACTCTATCTGTAATCTAATTAATTCACCTTTGCTAATAAATTTTGATAGCACAGATGATAATGATGTAGGTAAGAAAATTTATACTCGTATTAAAGAGTTGGTAAACTCAAAGGATGATAAAATAGTAGCTGTATCTTTGAAATTTTTACAGATTAATCTAAATGAAAAAGAAAAAGAACAAATAATTGATACAATTTTAAAACTAAAAAATAGTAATTTGAATATAAATTACGAGAGATTGGTTTTATTAACCCAAATTTCTGATAAAAGTACAAAAATCGAAAATAAATTTTTGGAAAACATGCTAAAAAATAATTCTTTTGTTATATCTAAATACTCCTATCTTTTGGTAAATAAACTCGAAAATAACGAAATTAGACAACAATTAATAAAAAAATACAGTTTATTAAAAGAAGAATACGAAAAACTTTTACTTTTAACTGCTTTTCAAAATAATTTTACTTATGATATTTTTGAAAGTTTTTTAGCTAAAGAACTGTTTAATTCAAACAAAAAAATTAAAAATTATATTCTAACAAATATAGATAATTGCATTGAAAAAGACAAAGTCGTTTTGTGGCTTGAAAAAAATTATAACCAATTGGCAAAAGAAGATATTGGGATTATTGTTAGTAGAAATATTTATTTAGGCGATAATTTTTCTACTGATTTTTTTAAATTGTTAATTAAAAATGATTATCCTTTGCCTGATGGATTTTATCAACAGTTGAATCAACAAGTTTTTTATCATCCAGATAAAACTAGCGATCAATATAAAAATCTTTTGGAGTTACAAAATCTTGTTTTACAAAATACTAACATAAAAGATAAATATGTTAAAGTTAAATATCTTGAAGTCGATAAAAAATTGATAGAAGAACATAATCGCGAAACCAAAAACTATATAGCAAACATACAAAACATTCTAAAAAAATATAAAATCAACCAAAAAAAGATCGATAGATATATAGATTCAATGAATTACACTTTAAGTAGTGAAAGTGTAACTAATGCGTTAAAAGCAACAGAGGAATAATAATGACAAAAAAATTCAAAACATTCTCACAATTTGAACCAGCAGGAGACCAGAGTCAAGCGATAGAAGTTCTTTCAAAAAATGTTATTGAAGGCAAAAGATTTCAAACTCTACTTGGGGTTACAGGCTCTGGTAAAACTTTTACAATGGCAAAAATTATTGAAAAAGTCCAAAAGCCAACACTTATCATTTCACACAACAAAACTTTGTCAGCCCAACTCTATCGTGAGTTTAAAGACTTTTTCCCTGAGAATGCTGTTGAATACTTTGTTAGCTATTACGATTACTATCAACCCGAAGCCTATGTTGCTGCAAAAGACTTGTATATCGAAAAAGATGCAGATATTAATGAAGAAATTGATATGATGAGACTTGCGGCAACAAGTGCTTTGATGGAAAGAGAAGATGTAATAATTGTTGCAACCGTTTCTTGCATCTACGGTCTTGGTAATCCAGAAAATTATAAAGAGTTAAGTATCAATCTAAAAAAAGGGATGAGATACGATAGGGATGATTTTATTAGAGATTTGGTGAGGATTCAATATATTAGAGAGGATAATATCATCCAAAGGTCGAGTTTTAGGGTCAAAGGGGACTCGATTGATTTGTTTCCTGCCTACGCAAAAACTGGGATTAGGATAGAATTTTTTGGTGATGAAATAGATAACATTTTTAGGCTCGATTTACTCAATAACAAAATCACAGAGCCACTCGAAAAAATTACAATATTCCCAGCAAAACACTTTGTTACAAATCGCGATCTTGTGTTACGAACTATTCCATTAATAAGAGAAGAACTTGATGAACGAATTAAAGAATTAAAAGCCGAAGGAAAAGACATCGAAGCCCACAGATTAAAATCAAAAACTGAGTATGATATTGATATGCTCTTAGAAATAGGTTACTGTAAAGGTATCGAAAATTATTCGAGATTTTTTGCAGGACGAAAAGAAGGTGAACGACCTTCGACATTAATTGACTTTTTCCCAGATGATTTTTTACTTTTTATTGACGAATCCCATGTCACTATTCCACAAATTGGCGGGATGTATGAAGGGGACAAAGCAAGAAAAACATCGTTAGTAGAATACGGCTTTAGACTCCCCTCAGCACTTGACAATAGACCACTATACTTTAGCGAGTTTGAATCCTTTATGAAACAAGCGATTTTTGTTTCTGCAACACCAAGCAAGTACGAAAACGCAAATTCTCAAGCAGTTGTAGAACAATTAATTAGACCAACAGGGCTTATTGACCCAGAAATTACAGTTAAACCATCTGAGGGGCAAATGGATGATCTACTTAATGAAATAAACGTCGTTATTCAAAAAAAAGAACGAGTTTTAGTTACAACTTTAACAAAAAAGATGTCAGAAGACTTAACAGAATACATTGCAGATAAAGGCGTCAAAGTTAGGTATCTGCATTCTGAAATTGAGACAATAGAACGAGTTGAAATTCTTCAAGGCTTACGGGCTGGGGATTTTGATGTTTTGGTTGGAATAAATCTTTTGCGAGAAGGGCTCGACTTGCCAGAAGTGTCTTTGGTTGCAATACTCGATGCTGATAAAATTGGATTTTTGAGGTCTGTAACTTCTTTGATACAAATAATTGGACGGGCTGCAAGAAATTCTAATGGGCGAGTAATTATGTATGCAGATAAGATGTCTGAGGCTATGAAAACAGCAATTGATGAGACAAACAGAAGACGAAAAATCCAAAAAGAATACAATGAAACACACAACATAACCCCAAAAACAATCATCAAAAAAATAGAAGCAATTCTCGAACGAAAAAAAGAACTCGAAATTAAAGACGAAAAACTTGAAATCGAACTCCTACAAAAACAATTTAATTTCTTTGAACCAAAAGAAAGAGACGAATACATCAAAATCCTAAACAAACAAATGCTCGAAGCAGCCCAAAACCTCGAATTTGAAAAAGCCGCTTTAATTAGGGACGAAGTGAAAAGGGTTAAAGATGAGTATAAATAGCGGGGTGGGGAGATTTTTTTAGCCACAGAATTTCACAAAAAAAGAGACTATTATAAAGTACACTGAGAAAATGTGATTTGAGGATATTAAGAATATCTTTGTAAGAACTGGAAATTTTAACTAATTTAAAGAAGATTGATTTTTGTTTACAAAATTGTTAGGATTTTTTATAATTGAGTTGGTGGGAAAGTTGTATAATTGGTAGTTGTCTGTAATCGCTTTTTTGGGAATAAAAATTTATGAAAGATGATATAATTTTTGGAAATACATTAGATTTAAATGAATGGTTAAGATTGTTATTTTCAAGCCAATGTAATAAAGTTTTTCCGAATAATTGTTTCCCAACCAATAAAATGTTAGAAGATTTTATAAAAAATATTAATAATTATAATGATGATTATATTAAAAATATTCTTAGAAAATTATTAGTACATACGGGTAGTTATGGATCAGATTATTATCAAGCAAAATATGTTTTACACGATAAAGATAATTTTATAAATAAGATAAAAGAAACAGAATATTATAGACGGTTGTTTACCAAAGGTGAACAAACATGGGAAGGCATAACATGGATATTAGATTTCTTACCTGATCTACCAAATGATGCTATTAATTCTTTAGATTTATATTTTTTTGTTAATTGTTTATTTTTGCCTGATAATGCATTATCAGGATTATCTGATGCTATGGAAATTATTAGAGCAAAATATTTATATAAAAATAATAATATTGAATCATTATATAATTTAAAACCAAAAGAATTTGAAATTATTATTTGTAAATTATATGAAGAAATGGGTTATTCTACTAGTTTGACATCTGATTCTTATGATGGTGGAATTGATATTAATGCATTTTGTCAAGATTCTGGAAAAAAAGAAAAAATATTAATTCAATGTAAAAAATATAAAAATAATATTGGAATTGAATTTATTAGAAGTTTATTAGGTGTTGTTTCGGATAATAAGGCTACAAAAGGTGTTTTAGTTAGCACTTCTGATTTTACAAGTCAATCAAAGAAATTGTCAAACAATAATGGACGAATAGAATTGATAAATGGCAGTAATTTAAACTTATTATTAAATAAGTATTTTGGCTCAAATTGGCCAATAAAAATTGACAAAATATTATTGGAATATAAAACAGAAAATAAATTTAATAAATAAAAAAAGCGACTACAGACAACATCCAGTAGCCAGTTACGGCGGATTATCGCCTTCATCCAAATTGCTAACAATTGGTTGGAGTAACTGATTATTTATTGATATTATTTGAAAATTTTTGATATATTAAAAGTGAGTTGAAAACAAGTCGGCAACTTCTTGAACTCGTAAACCGTTGTGTGAAACTACATTTTTAAAATATATAAGGAAAATATAATGGCTAAATTAACTACTTTTATGTTATTATTTTTAAATATTTTTTTTATAAATATTTATAGTTTAGATAATACAGATGATTATAATGTAAATAAAAAGAAAATGTTAGATTATTATGATAAACAACAAGATTATTTATCATTAAAATATGCAAATATAATTTTAAAAGATTTTCCAGATGATGTTGTCGCATTATCTACTCGAAGTAGCATATTTTTTTATAAAAAAAAATATGATGATAGTTTATTAGATATTAATAAAGCTCTTGAATTATTAAATAAAAAAGATGAAAAAAATCAAATGCCAATTAAAAATTATATTAGAGAAACTTTATTAAGACAACGTGGTGTTATTTATGATTTAAAAAGGAATTATGAAGAAGCAATAACAGATTTTTTAGAAATTGTTAAAATGAATAATAAAAATGCAATATATCAACAAGATTTAGCAATAACTTATGCTAAAATTAATAAAATGGATAAAGCAATTGATCATTTAAAAATCGCAATTGATATAGATCCTTTGAATTTAATATATTATGATAATTTAATTCAATTTAATAGTTATTACAATTTAAATATTGATAAATATATAAGTTCAGCTCTTTTCTTAAAAAGAAGAGGAACTATTATAAACAAAAAAATTAAAAATAATATAATAAGCCAAACTGAAGATGAATATAATCAGATTGATGGAAAAGAATTATATTATAGTATAGTATTTGATTTAGATGGCAATATAATTTTGCCACAATTTGATAAATTTATAAAAATTGGTGATATCTTGAAATTAAAAAATTTTAAAACAGGATTTAGTGAAATAAATGGAATGGTGATGCTATCTACAAAATATGAAACAAATGCAGATACAATATTAACAATTAATGCAATTAAATTATTAACTTTTTATGAAGTAAATGAAATTAAAGAAATTTATTTTATTTTTAAAGTAAAAGTTATATTATAGAATAATAAAGTTAAAAATGTGGCTTCACACAACAGCTGATAAATGTTGCGTCTCGACTTTTTGAGTACAAAAAGCCTGTGATACTCGGCCGACGCGAGGTTTGGAAAAGATTTCGCCGTCGTGCTCAACACATAAAAAGCGACTTATTTTCACTTGAAGTTGTTTGTGAGTTCTGATATTATTTGAATTAGACGAGATGTTTGTAAAATCGCTTTTTACGTCACTTATAGCAAGCATTAGATGCAAAACCGTGATAAAAATTTGGTAAAAAATTATGAACATACAAGAATTTAAAAAAGTATTATTGAATATAATCAAATGGAATGAAGAAAAAATTTCATCTGAAAATAATTACGATCTTTTAAATAAACAGTTACTTGACGTTTATCAATTTGTTTTTAAAATAACTTATATTTTTGACGAAAAAGATTATAATAATTATGATAGAAAGATAAATAAAAAATCATGGAATAATATCCAAAATAATTTTCCTGAGTTCCAACAATATAATGTAACAAAAGATGTTTCTGTTAATATAAGTAATACTGAATTATTGATAGGCGATCCTATAGATGATTTAAATGATATTATTAATGATTTTAAAGAAGTAATTTGGTGTTTAGAAAATACATCAGAAAATGATGCATTATGGTATTTTATGTTTGGTTATGAAAGTCATTGGGGAAAACATCTTTCTGATTTATTGTATTATTTATATAATTCAAAATTTGGTTTATAACAGCACGGCTCAGCATTCAGCATTCAGCATTCAGCATTCAGCATTCAGCATTCAGCATTCAGCATTCAGCATTCAG
>Ga0154487_1162_pt1 | contig 24220 bp, 21 predicted proteins | sample RifGroD1_FD_115966 | JGI IMG/M metagenome (GOLD analysis project Ga0154487, IMG submission 115966) | Spirochaetes bacterium GWD1_27_9 | reverse complement strand
GTAGATTTTGTTGAGAATAAGCAAAAAAGATCACAAAAACAAACATAAAAACTAATACTATTTTTTTCATAAAACCTCTTTTTAAAATAATTCAGAGATAATATACTCAAAAGTTTTGAATTTGTCAAAAAATATTAACTTATTATTCCATAAATATACGATTGGAAGTAAAAATATTAGAAAATCAGTAATATAATGCAAATTATAAAAAATCAAACAATATTGTTTTTATAAAATTAATATTTTTTTGATATTTTAATTGATTTTTTGAGGGGTTTGGATTAGAGTTATGAGTTAGAAAAATATTTTACTTAATAAAAGTGATTATGGAAAACAAAGAAAAAATTATAAAAAACATTTTAACTATTTTATATGCAAAATCAAAAATTGAAAAAGAAGAAAAATTATTATTAGAAAAATTATTGAAAGAACTTGAAATTGATAATAATTATTTTAATGAAATTTTCTCTTCATGGAAAGAAAAACCTACAAATTTAGAATATTCAGCTAATATAGAAGAAAATTATTCAATTATTGCTTTTATGATATGTTCTTTATACTTTAAATTACCAATACTAAACGAAGAGTTAATTTTTGTTAAACAGTTTACCAAAAAGATAAATTTGTCACTTGATAAAATAGAAGAATTTGTAAAAAAAACTCAAAATATTAGCTTTTCCAATAAAATTATTCCAACAGCAGAAAACATAAAAAAAATTATTCTTCAAGAAAATAAAGCAACTACTAACGATAAAAGACTTACTTATGTCGCAACTCAAATTACAAAAGAAGGGCTTGACGAACTTCAGGCTTTGTTTTTGTGCTACAATCTTAGGTTAAATGTAGCTTTAGATGGTTCGCCTGGTGTTGGTAAAACTCAGAGCGTCCTCGATTTATCAAAAATACTTGAAGTTAAACTTTTTACAAAAATTTGTTCGGGACGGACAACAGAGTCACATATAATTTCTCATCCTGTGTTAAATGAAAAGAATGGTGTTACAATTACAGAACACCAAAACGGTCCTCTATGTCTTGCTATGGAAACTCCTGCTATTTTTTATGGTGATGAGTACAATTTATTAAAAGAAGATGTTCAAAAAAGATTGAATAGTGCTTTTGATGATAGAAGGTATATTGATAGAAATGATGGAGTTCAAATTGTTGCTAAAGAAGGCTTTTTCGCTATAATTTCTTATAATCCATCACAAAATATAAATACTCGCGATCTTGAGGATTCTGTGGCTGATAGATTTGTTCATTTTCATTATAAAGAATGGCATTCTGACCTAAAAGCCTATATTGCGTTAAATAATTCTAAATATGGTATTAAAAGATATAAGTATGATAGTTTTAATATCGAACTTGAAGAACGAGGCATATCAAAAGAAGGGATTTTTTTTGTAAAAACCAAAAAAGATGAAAAAGAAATTTGGGTTAATTTTTTTACAAAAGAAGAAGCAAAAGAAAAACCTGAGTTTACATATTATGCACACAAAATTAAAAATTTATCCAATGACGATGCCCAAACGAGGCAAACTATAAAAAAACTTGAAGATTTAACTTACAACGAAATAGAATTATCTCGGATTTTTTCACGATTTGCAGAACTTGTTAATGACTTGTCGGTAACTGGCAAATCTCCGTTACTTTTAAAAATAGGGATTGATGATTTTAATAAAAACGATGATCTAGAACTTTTGTCTGTTCATAAGACTTCCACTCGTATTTTGAGTGCTGCGTTAAAACACTACAATTATCTAATTGAACATGGATTTAATAAATACCTTGCTCAAAGTTATTCAACATCTATAATAATAAATCAAATGTGCTATGGCGGATATAGGAATAGAAAAGTAAAAGAAATCCCAAATTACGAAATACTCAATAAAATCGCAACTGCATTTGGACTTTATTTTGACGGCAATAATTTTAACACAAATCTTGTGAAAAAAAATATTTTGTAAATTTTCTATTTATTGGTACACTATAAAACTTTTTTTTATTTAAAATGTATTGACACTATGTACTTACTTTATTATATTATAATTATGAAGTTTGAGTGGGATGACAATAAAGATAAATTAAATATTCAAAAACATAAAATTAGTTTTGATGAAGCGATTAATATTTTTAATGATAAAAATATGATTATTTTTGCAGATGATAGAAAATCTTATTTTGAAATAAGATGTATCGCTATCGGTCAGATTGTTAAAAATAATAAGTCTTTATTTATTACAGTTGTTTATACAGATCGAGATGAAATAACTAGAATTATTTCGGCTCGATTATCCACAAAAAAAGAAAGGAGTTTTTATTATGACTGTAACAAGAAATACAATTAAACCTATTTCAGATGAAAGATTTAATGAATTATCTGCTGTTAAAGATGATGAAATTGATTGTTCCGATATTCCTGAAATTGACAAAGATTTCTTTAAAACTCATGAACTTTTAGCCCCAATTAAAAAGGAAAAAATTACAATACGGATTGATAGCGATGTCTTAAAATGGCTAAAAAAAACTAATAAAAAAGGCTACCAATCAGTTATAAATCAGATAATAAGAACTTACTACGAATCTGTAAAATAATAAAAATCACATCTTATCTTTATTGATTGACAATAAAAATTATAATTCACCACCAAAGAAAGTCGAAAAATTTATCCAGAAAAAAGTAATTTTTATGTTTCCATCATTCAAATACAATCCAAAATATTTTAATGAAAGAAAAGTCTTGTAAATTTTTTATTTATTGGTACACTATAAAAAAGGAACAATTTTAATGACGCATAAAAAAATTTGGATTTTAATAAAAGCATTCTTAGTAATCGCAGGAATTGTTTTTTCTATAAGAATAATATTTACCTTTGTCCCATATAAAAAACTTGAGCAATTTAAAAAACGACAACATAGCACCAAGTTTTTGGATAGAAACGGCGGAGTAATTTACATAGCACCACTTGACAATGGTTTGCGAAGAGAGTACATGAAAATAAAAGATATTCCCATAACAATAAAAAGAATATTTATCAAAGCTGAAGATAAGAGATTTTTTCAACATTGGGGCTTTGATCTAATTGCAATCTCAAGATCGTTTTTTCAAAATTTGGTTTATAAAAGAACTACAAGCGGAGCATCTACTATCACAATGCAGTTATCAAGGCTCATTTCTCCACATCCAAAGACAGTTAAGGGAAAAATAGCAGAGATTTTTAATGCTTTTAGGTTAGAATGCAAACTTTCAAAAAACGAAATTTTAGAATTGTGGTTTAATAGTATTCCTTATGGTTATAACGCAGAAGGAGTTGCAACTGCAAGTAAAACTTTTTATGGGGCTAACTTAAATGAACTTTCTATCCCTCAAGTTTTATCTTTGGCAGTAATTCCACGAAGCCCAGTAAAATATAATCCCATAACAAATGTTGTAGAATCTAAAAAAGCGATAAAAAAACTTGCTTATTCTCTAAGAATGAAAATAAACGATATAGATATTGATAATTCGTTAAATTCGACAAATAAATACCAATATTTTAACAATGCTCCTCATTTTGTAAACTTTATTCAAAAAAATAGCAATTTATCTGGCGAAATTAAAACATCTTTGGATTTAAAACTACAAAATTTTACTAACAATAGGTTAAATAAATATGTAGAAAAAAACATTGAAAGCCGTATTACAAATGGAGCTGTCCTTGTTATAAAAAATCAAACAGGTGAAATTTTTTGTTATCTTGGCTCAAGGGATTTTTTGAATAAAGAATATTCTGGTGAAATTGATGGTGTACATATTTTAAGACAGCCGGGATCTACTCTAAAACCTTATTTGTATGCCTATGCTTTTGAGAATGGTTTTTTGCCAAACGATATTTTGCCAGACATCCCAACAGAATTTGGTAATGAAAAAATTTATATTCCACTCAATTTTAACAATAGATTTAATGGTCCTATTAGGATAAGGGTTGCGTTGGCAAGTTCGTTAAATATACCAGCAGTTTACATAGCAACAAAACTTGGAGTAAAAAATTTTACACAAAAATTAATCAATTGGGGTTTTGATTCTCTTAAAGGTAAAGAGGATTTTATTGGCAGCGGAATAGCAATTGGGGACGGAGAAGTTAGTCTTTATGAAACAACGAGAGCGTTCTCTTCATTTCCACGAAACGGTAATTTACCAAATTTGACATATCTACAAAAAAACGAACCTTATATAGAAGGAAAAAATATTATTAATGAAGAAACAGCATCTTTAATTTGTAATATTCTATCTGATAAAAAAAGTAGAATATTGGGATTTGGTAACTCAAAATTATTTGATACAAGTTTTGAGGCAATGTTTAAGACTGGAACATCAAATCAATTTAATAATATTTGGGCTTTTGGTGCAACGACAGACTTTACAGTTGGCGTATGGATGGGTGACTTTGCTGGAAATACAATAATCGGTAGAGCAGGCTCCTCTGTCCCTGCAATGCTTGTCGTTGACGTATTAAAATATTTATCTGAGATAAAAAAGCCAGATGATTTTAAAATATCAAAGAAATTAAAACAAATCGATATTTGCTCATTATCTGGTAAAATCCCACAAGATTTTTGCCCACATAAGACTAAAGAATATGTTTTTTTAGATTCAAATATTCAAAAATGTGACTACCACAAATTACAAAACGATAAAGTTGTAATATCACTGCCAGACATTTACAAAAAATGGGTCAAATCTTCACATAATGTAGAATTGTTTGATACAGAAAATAATAAATATCCAGAAATAATAAGCCCTAATAATAACTCTGTTTTTTATTATGACTCATCAGTATCAGCTGACTCACAAGCTGTAAAAATAGAAATAACAAACAAAAATAAAAACGAAATGCTTACTATAAATGTCAACGGCAATTTTTACAAAAAACTCAGTTCTCCATTTAAATTCTTTTTTCCTATAAAACGAGGCAAATTTAACATCGAAGTAATTGGGAACGGAGGAATTGATAATATTGACTTGACTGTAAAATAATGTGGTTAATAATTGTTGACTTTATACTATGAGTGAGGTATATTTTTTTATCGGTTAAAAATGAATAAACAATCTTTAAAATTTAAAATACTATTTTTATTTACATCATTCTTATTATTTCTTTTGTCTTTTTTGATAATAATAATTTTTGTTATTTTTACGGCATTTTTGAGTGAAGAAGCAGAAAAAATAGATAATTATACTTCTTTTCTTTCTTATATGATTAGTGGGAATACCAATAACAATTTTGAAAATAATATTTATGAACCAGAAAATTATTTATGGGAAATAATAATCACAGATAAAAATGGTAAGTTATTATATATTTCTAATGAAGATTTTGCTAAGATCAAAGATGATGATAAAAACTATAAAGAACATCCATCTGTAAAAAACGCTTTGCTTGGTAATTGGGGATTTAAAAAAGTCATTGTTAATAATAAAAAATATTATACCTCATCGAAATTTGTTGTGTCTAATGATTGGATTATAATCGTCCAAGTTCCAGAAAAAATCATTCTAAATAATGTAATTAGAACTATTTTACCTATTTTAATACTTATTTTAATGATAATTTTGTTTTTTTTATCAATAAGTTTAGTTTTTATTAGTTCTATATTAAAACCAATTAATATTCTAACAGATCATATCAATCAATATACATTGAGCAAAGAAAATGAACATATAGAATACAAAAAAAATGATGAGATTGGTCTTGCTTTAAAGGCTTTTGAAAAACTTACGATCGAAAGAAAAAAGCTCGAAAAAGAAATTTTAGAAATAAGTGAAAACGAGAGAAAAAGGATAGGAAGAGACCTACATGATGATTTGGGTCAAATTTTAACAGGAATTTCATTCCAACTGCTCTTATTAGAACAAGAGGTAGGAAGTGATAAAGATAAATTAGAGATAGTAAATGATATTTCCGATTTGACAGTAGAGGCAATAAATAAAACAAAAATTATTGCAAGAGGTTTATGCCCTGTGAATTTATTGGTAGAAAATGGCTTTATTTTTTCTATTGAGGGGTTAGCAAAAAGTATTGAAAAAACATATAATATAAAATGTATTTTTTATTACGATAATACTATAATTATTGATGATGATGTGATAGCATCAAATTTATACCACATTATACTTGAAACTGTTAATAACTCTTTAAAACACAGCAATTGTAAAGAAATCGAAATTGGATTTTTTAGGGAATCTGAGAATGTCAAACTCATAATTAAAGATAATGGAATTGGTTTTGAGTATAAAGAAGGAAATGGCATGGGATTAAAAATTTTAAAGTATAGAGCAAATTTAGTTGGGGCTGTTTTAAATATTGATAGTATTATAAATGTAGGAACAACAATTTCTTGTATTTTTAAATTGTATAACACAGATTAATCAGATTGTCGCAGATTGGCACAGATTAAATCGTGGAACTATAACACAGATTAATCAGATTGTTGCAGATTGACACGGATTAAATCGTGGAACTATATACAATAACTGTACTTAACTTTTTGGTGTAGAATAGGAAAATATTATGTTAGAATCAAAAAAAATTTTTATAGTTGAAGACCATCCGATTGTTATAAAAGGACTATCTCAGGTTATAAATAAACAATCTGATTTGATATTATCAGGTTATGCTACAAATGCTAATGATGCTCTTACAAAACTTGAAGAATTAAAACCAGACCTTGTCACAGTTGATATTCTACTAAAAGATTCTAATGGGATGGAATTAATTAAGAATATGATTTATAGAGACCCCAATGTCAAGATACTCGTAATATCAATGTTTGATGAGGAGATTTATGCCGAACGCGTGATAAAAGCAGGGGCAAAAGGGTATATAATGAAACAATCCTTAACAAAACAATTATTAAAGGCTATTTATACTGTTTTATCAGGAAAAATATATCTAAGTGAGAATCTTTCAATTGATTTAATTAATAAAAAAATAAAAGGCAACACAAATGGCAATGATGAATATTCTTTAATTCAATCATTAAGTGATAGAGAACTTGAAGTTTTTCAACTGATAGGCGATGGACTAACCACTTTACAAATAGCAGAAAAAACAAATCTTGGTGTAAAAACCGTTGAAACCTATAAAAATAGGATAAAAGAGAAACTTAATTTAGAAAATGCAAACCTACTAATCAAAAAAGCAGTGGAATGGCAACTTGTCAACAAAACTATGTAATACTATCCCTTACAAAACAAGTCAAAAAAACCCTTCTTTATATGTAGTAATAGCCTTACTAACTTTTTTTTAAAAGGTATTATATTATAGTTAGAAACAAAATCTTGCTTATGCAGGAAAAAAACTATATGTAAGGAGACTATTATGTCTAAAAAAATTTTATCTTTTATCGTTTTATTATCTTTTTTTATGTTTATCTTTCTTGTTGGTTGTCCTACCGCAGATACTGCAAGTACTACCACAACTATTTCTTCTGCATTATTAAAATTATCATTAACTGATGCACCTGCTGCTGACTTTAAAAAGGTTGAAGTAAATTTTGACAAAGTCGAAGTTGCAATGTCTGGAGAATCTAATGCTGAATGGATAACAATTAATCAAGATGCGGGAATAATCGATTTATTAGCATTAAACAATGGCAAATTACAAGAACTTGGTGTTAAAGACCTTTCTGCTGGCCAATACAACCAAATAAGAATTGCAGTTTCATCTGTTAGTATCACATTAAAAGATGATACAGTGATTGATTCTTCAAAAATTCACCTTGCATCAAACACTATTAAACTTGTAAAACCTTTTACACTAACAAATGGAATTACAACAGAACTTATTGTTGATTTTGATGCAAACCATTCAATAATAAAGACAGGCAGCACTCCATCTCAATATTCTTACACTATTACTCCTGTTACAAGATTGGCTTTTGTTAATACAACTGGTGCTTTTAAAGGTAGCGTAACCCCAATAGTAGGAAAAACTATTACTGTAACTGCATATCAAGATGGTTTAAGCATACCTTATGCTGGGACTATTTGTGATGCAAGTGGTGATTGGATGATAGGTTATCTTGAAGCTGGTACTTATGACTTAAAAGTTGAGACAACTGATGCGACAGTAGATATACAAGACAAACTTATTAATGTTGGAGAAATAACAACTATTAGTAATGTAACTATTCAATAAGATGCCTTGAGAGGTAGAATGACAATTTGAAATAAAGTTGTCATTTTACTTCTTTTTATTGATTTTTTTATTGGTATATGGTAACTTTTATACAGTGATGTTTTTTATTTTAAAGAGGGATTATGAAAACAAAAAAGATGTTTTTGATTTTTATTATTCTAATATTTTTTGTTCAGTTTATAATCTCAAAAGGAAATGGTGGAAACACAGGCGATGGTGGAAACCAACCTTCTGACAAATCAAATACTACAATACAAACTTCTCCAAATTCTCGAAATTCCTCTATGAAAGATGATATTATTGACTCAAGAAAAAAAGATACAGACAAAGGACAAACTAATAAAAATTATAAAGAAGAAAAATTATCTGCAATAAAAAAAGATTTTATTAATCGTCTTGATAGTGGAAAAAATATTTTAGTAGAAATTCAAAATATATGTATTAAACTCACAAAATTAATTAAAACAAAACAGAATATTACTGATATAGAGAATAGTTTAATTGAGTTAAAAGTAAAAATAACTCAATTTATTAAAGATAATGACAATTTTATTGGTAATTTAGCTCCAGAAGACACTAAACTCATCAAAAAGCAATTAAATAATATAGAAGATTCTAAAAACCGAATTGGTAATTTATTAGATAACTTTGAAAATCTAAAAAGTATGGATAAAGAAAAATTATTAAAAATAAACAAAGATTTTCAAAATGAAGCAAATATAATGGAACGACAATATCGTGCAATAGAATGGATTATTTTTGAAGAATGAGTGAGGGGTTAATTTTGGTAACAGATGTTAAAAAAATTATTATTATTTCCATTCTTTTATTTATGTTATCATCACTCTTTTATGCAGATGAAACAAATGATTCAAAAAAAAACTTTTTATTTTCATTCTATTATAAACAATCTCAAACTTATGATTTTAATCAAACTCAAACTGAAAACCTTTTTCTTTTAAATGAAGTCAATTTAAACTTTTCTTTTCCATACAAAATTTGGACAATATCTTGTCTGATAGATGATATTTTTGTGGTTGATTTTTATCCATTGGTTTATTATGACTATTTTACAGGAATGGATTTGCTTCGTAATATTTTTTCTATAAATCTTAATAATGAAATTCATTTTAGAAATGCTATAAAAATGTTTTTTGATTTTGGCATTGATTTGGATACTCCTTTTTATGATTATCCTTCAATATCTTTTAATCCATCTGTTAAATTTGAGGGCAATTATTATTATGGTTTTTTCTGGTCTTTTGAACAAATTGTTCCTATAAATTATAATCCATACCAAAGTCTTATAAACATAACATCGCTAAATACTATAAAAATAGGTTATGAATTTTTTAGAACTTTTGGTCCAAGAAAATTTAAATTTTCATTAGTGACAGAGAATGATATGGATATTGATATTTATGATAATTATAATCAAAAAATATTAAAAAATAATTTAAAGAATGGTATTGGACTTAATTTTTACGGAGTCTCAATATATACAAATTTTGTAAATCTTTTCTACTATGGTTATGAAAATAACACTTTATTTAATAATTACATTGGATTTAATGGTTTAATAAATTATTCTATTAAATATCTTGAATTATCTTTAAATTATACTGGAATGTATGATTTAACAAATCCAAATAATGGTTTTATTAATCAGTTTGAATTCTATATAAAAATACGCTTCAATCGCTCAAAAACTTTTTAAAAATAGAACAAAATAAAATTACTCATATTTTTTAATCGATGTCCAGATGTCTTTTATATTGTATTTTAATTTTTTGGCAACACAGATTTGTAATCCATTCAATCTACTGTATTGGGATTTGAAAACAGATTTTACTTCGTATTCTTCAAAAGACTCTGATACTTCTTGTTCGTTGAATCCAAAAGTTATCATTATATCGCCTGTTGCTCCATCATAACCCCACAAATGGTAATTATTATGTATTGAAATAACTTTTGGTAGATTATATTTTTTACCAAAAAATTCTGCTGAGCCGGCAGTTGCATAACTATCCGCAATTATTACTGCTTTTTTCTTTTCTGCTTCTGGGAGATCATTATAAACTTTTGAAAGTTCTTTAATCAATTCTTCCCAGTCGAGTCTATCTGCAAGATATTGTGGAAGCCTTGAGCGATTAGAACCTTTTTCAATTTTGATATTTAAACCTATAAATGTGAGATATTTATCAGTTAATTTTGGAGTTAAAACAGGAAGAGAAAATGGTAGAAGAATTAATCCTCCAATTATAACAAAAGATATAGCAAGTATTCTTATCCAGTTTTGCTTTATATTAATTATTAAATTTTCAAAAAGTATTGCACCAGCTGCAAAAAGAAGTGGATATAAGCCAGCAATTCTATCTGGACGGCTTGATTTTTGAAGTATTAAAATTAGGAAAATAAATAAATATATCCATCCAATTAGTCTATAGTTTTTACCTTCTTTAAGAAAGAAAAAATAAATTATACCTGCAAACCAGAGCGGGAGAAAAAACGGATTGTAAGAAATAATTTGCATAATAAAAATATTTAGTGGAGACAAAGATAAACCCTTAATAAGTTCAGACTTTTTATAAAACTCAAGAGATGGAAAACCATGAGTTATCTGCCAAATAATATTTGGTAAAATTATTAAGAATGCTATGATACCTGCAATGAAAAACCATTTGTTTAATATATATTTTCTGTTTTTTGTTAATAAAAGTCCTAAAATCATACCAATTCCAAAAAGTACCATAGTATGCTTATTTTCAAGCCCAATACCTGCAATAATTCCGATCAATATCCATATCTTAGGATTATCTTTTTTTATTAAAAGAATTATTAGATAAGCGGTAAATACCCAAATTAAAACTTCAAAAGCATTCATTGAAAAAAAACTGTTAAGTACCAAAATGACAGGAGAAAAAGTAACTGCAAGAGTTGCTATTATCTGAGCAAATGTCTTACCACCTAATTCTTTTGTGATAATCCCAGTTAAAAAAACAAGGGCTGCACCTGCTAATGCAGGCAAAAATCTCAATGCAAATAAAGAATCCCCTAAAATAAAGTGATTTAAATGCAAAATAAAAGGTGCTAATGGTGGATGATCTACATATCCAAAATCAAGCCTCATTGCACAAGCATAATAATAAAATTCATCTATAAAGTATCCATATCCAAGTAAATTTGTATTTGTAATAAAATGAAGAACTAATTTTATGAAAGCAATTATAATAATAGGATAATATTCTTTAAAAAAAGATTTTTTTTCAACCATTTTTCTCTTTCTTTTCTGCTTCTCTTTTCTTTCTCTTTTTAGGAAAAAGAGAAAGAAAAGAGAATGGAGATAAATATTAACAAACAGATAACTATTTAGTTAAATATTTAAGTAAAAATTAGTGTTTTAAAATACAATCCCAATTAGTTTTTCTCCGCTAACATCTCAGTTTTTTCGTCATCCAAAATTTCTTTTGGTATTTCATTTTCTACCTTAAAAATTATTTCTTCTGCTTCGACATCGAGTATAATGTGGTCTCCATCTTTAAATCTTCCACTTAGTATCTCAACAGCCATAGGATCAGAGATTTCTTTTTGTAATGCTCTTCTAAGAGGTCTTGCTCCAAATTTTTTGTCATAATCTTTTTCTATAATGTAATTTTTTGCATTATCTGAGAGTGAAATTGTTAGATTTTTATCTTTTACATTCTCTTGTATTTCTATAAACATAATATCAATAATTCTTCGTAGATTTTCTTTTGTTAATGCGTGGAATACTACGATTTCATCAATTCTATTTAAAAATTCTGGATTAAAAACTCTTTTTAACTCTGACATTGCAGAGGCTTTCATTTCTTTATATACAAGTTCGCGTTCTTCAACTGCAAAACCAACTGCATTTTCTTTAGTTATTTGTCTTGCACCAACATTACTTGTCATAATGATAATTGTATTCCTAAAAGAAACCGTATGTCCCAGATTATCGGATAATTCGCCCTCTTCTAACACTTGCAGGAGAATATTAAAAACATCTGGATGTGCTTTCTCAATTTCATCAAGTAAGATAACAGAATATGGTTTTCTTCTTATTTTTTCTGTTAAATGTCCGCCTTCATCGTAGCCAATATAACCAGGAGGAGCTCCAACGAGCCTTGAAACATTGTGTTTTTCCATAAAGTCGGACATATCAATCCTAACTAACGCTTCTCTATTGCCAAAAATAAATTCTGCCAAAGATTTTGCAAGTTCTGTTTTACCAACGCCAGTAGGTCCCAAAAATATAAAAGAACCAAGCGGTCTATTTTTGGAAGAAAGTCCAGCACGCGATCTTCTAACTGATGATGAGACTGCATTTATAGCCTCTTCTTGTCCAATAACTTTTCTTCGTAGTTCTTCTTCCATCTTGAGTAATTTTGTGGATTCGCTTTGTGCAATTTTAGACAAAGGAATCTTTGTTATCGAAGAAATTATTTCTAAAATATCGTTTTCTGTTATAACAAATTTTTCTTTTAACCCTGTTTTTTGCAATGAAAGCATAAAACTTTCTTTTTTGTTGACTAACTCTTGAATTTCTTTTTTAATTTCTTCGCATTCTTCAAAAAGTTGTTCTTTTATAAATTTATTTTTTTTATTAATTAATATTTCTATTTGTCTTTCTATGTCTGTCAATTCTTTTGGTTTTATCGATTTTTTTAGTTTAATCCGAGCCCCAGCCTCATCCACTAAATCAATCGCTTTATCTGGTAAAAATCTATCAGAAATATACCTATGACTTAAAAAAGCCGCTGTTTCAATTGCTTTTTCAGAATAAATAACATCGTGATGGCTTTCGTAGAGATATTTAACCCCGTTTAGTATGCTAATCGTCTCTTCAACCGTAGGCTCATCAACAAATATAGTCTGAAATCTTCTTTCTAAAGCAGCGTCTTTTTCTATATATTTTTTATACTCGTCAAGAGTCGTTGCTCCAATGCACTGTATTTCACCTCTTGATAAAGCAGGTTTTAGAATGTTTGACGCATCTATTGCACCTTCTGCAGCCCCAGCACCAATTATTGTATGTAACTCGTCGATAAAAATAATAATATCTTGAGCCTCATGTATTTCTCTAATTATTCTTTTGAGTCGCTCTTCAAACTCACCTCTATATTTTGTACCAGCAACAACTTGTGCCAAATCAAGAGTAATTACTCGTTTGTCAGACAAAGCATCTGGGACAGTGTTATTGATAATTTTTTGAGCAAGCCCTTCTACAATCGCAGTTTTTCCGACTCCAGGCTCTCCTATTAAAATTGGATTATTTTTTGTCCTTCTCGAAAGAATTTGTAAGACTCTTTCTATTTCTAAATCTCTACCTATAACTTTGTCAAGTTTTCCTTTGCGTGCCAAAACTGTTAGGTCTCTACCAAACTCATCAAGTGTAGGAGTTTTTTTTGGCAACTCTTTTTTTGTAGAAATTCTACCAAACCCAATAACTTTAACAATACCTTCTCTAAATTTATGGATTGTAACATTATGTTCTTCCAAAACTTGAGCAACAATTGAGCTTGGGTCAAGCATAGAAGCAAGTAAAAGATGCTCTGTCCCTATGTAACTATAACCCATATTCTTTGCTTCTTCTGCCCCAATTTCTATCATCCTTTGGACTTCACCAGAAGGCATAACATCTCCAAGATAAATCGGACCATCTCGTCTTTCGAGGTATTCGGACATATCTGTAATGAGTTCTTGTGTATCAACGCCGAGTAATGAGAGGGTTTTTACTGCAACGCCTTCTTCTTCTCTTAATATTGCAATTATTATGTGTTCTGGTAATAATCTATCTGAATTAAATCTTTTTGCTTCTTCTTGTGCAAGTACTTTAAGGACTCTGTTTGCTCTTGCCGTAAATCCTCTATTAAACATATTATTTTTCTCCTGTGAATAGATATTTTTTTACAATGTTTGATCTCAACACTTCACTATCTATGTTTTCTTTTTCTGCATTTATACGAATATTTCCTTCTCTAACCTCAGATATTAATTTATTGATATTATCAGGAAAAGATTCTAAAGGTAAATTTAGCTGAAATCCAATTAATAAATTAGAAATGTGTATTAAAGCTTCGTTTTCTGTTATTTTCTTTGAATATTTTAGTATTCCATAACTTCTAAAAATAATATCGTCAATAAAATCTTTATAATTATTGTAATAATTAAATAAATTTTTATTTTCGACATCCAAAATATAATTAACCCCTTCTATAAATCTATCAATTAAATTTTCTTCTGACACACCAAAATTCAAATTTGATGAAATTATGTAATAATAACTTTCTTCAGAACTAAGATATTTTTCTATGTAATACCCTTTGGTCGCCAAATCCTCAAACGTCTCTTTTGTTTTTTTTTGGAAAATAAGACCAGGTGTATGCACCAAAAAAGAAAACTTTAATCCAAGCCCACAATTTTTAATCTCTTGAGTAAGATAACCAAATTTCTGATTTGCAGCAAATTTAAAGTTTGTAGAAAGCAGATTTTCTATCTTACTTATAGCCTCATATTGAGATTTTAGGTTACCTTCATAACTAATATTAACAAATTTGAGGTGTTCTTTTGAGTTTATCAATAAATAAACATCGTCATCTGGAAAATATATAAATTTACCTTCTTTTTTATAAAAAAAGTCTTTTTTTTCTATGCTCTTCTCTATAAAGAATCTTTTTTGATTTTCGGTAAGGCTATTTATTTCATAGACTTTAACATTAAATTTTTTTGCAAAATTGATTACCATTTCTTCTATTTCTCTTTTTTCAGAAAAGTTTAGGTTATCAACAAAAGGCAAATCTTTAATATTTCTTACAATTCTTACCTTAGAAGAAAGGATCGGTTTATACGATAAAACATTTTCTCTAAGCTTAACCATTACGCTTCCTTGTGAAATTATCTTCCATCTTTTTGATCTCATCTCTAATAGCCGCAGCCCCTACAAAATCTTCTGTTTGAAGGCATTGGTTTAGGTTTACTTTGAGTTCTTCAAGTTTGTTTTTTCTTTCTCTAAATTTATTTACATGGGATGGAAGTTTCCCTTTATACATAATCGAATTATTATTTTCGGCAATTATAATTTCCAAATATTTTTTAAAAGTAGGGTAACAATCTGGGCAACCAACTTTTTCTGTTTTTGAGATTTCGCTAAACGATTTGCCGCAATTAGGACATTTTAGAGAATATTTTATCCCCATATTATCAGCAAAAACATTTTCCAAAAAATCAGCAAACATATCATTCATTCTATTAGTATTTGCATCAAAACCATTTATTTTTGCACATCTTGGACAAAGATTTATCTCTCTCAATTTATTATTCGCAATTTCTTCTATACGAATAGACGCATTCCTCTTGCCACAAAAATCACATTTCATCTTATTTCCTTAATTGTTAAATTTTTTATACTCTTATTACAATTACACATTTTATTTAGATATAACTTGTAATAATAAAAAAATCTGTGTTATATATATAATACAAAAAAAAACGCAAATAGGCAACTTGTTTTACATTAGAGTTGAATATTAATATTGATATAGATGAAGTTTTAGATTTTAAAAATGCTTTTTAAACATAATATAACCACGTCAAACTTTTCAAACTCAACATAGTTATATTTGTAATTTTGTAAAATATTTTATTTTTTATCCCTTTCTGGGCTTGATAATAACGAGTTTAGGTGTTCTATTAAGCTTCCTCCGCCGAGTAAAGAGATATTGCCTATTTTATCACATATTTTCTCAAGATATTCCAACTCTTTAAGCCTATACAGTGTTTTGTTTTCATCGAGGAGTTTTGCTGTATTTAAAAGGCTGCGAGTTGAGGCAATTTCTTCTCTTCTTGTAATTATATTAGCCTGTGCTTTTTTTTCTGCAATTAGTACAGTGTTTAGTATGTCTTTAATTTCTCCGGGTAAAATAACATCTTTAAGTCCTGCAAATAAAAACTCAATACCAAGGCTTTCTGATTTTTCTATTAATTTTCTTAGGATATATTCTCCGATTTCTTCTTTTTTCTTTAGCAAATCATCGAGTTTTAGAGTGCCAACATATTCACGTAGGATAAGCTGTAATAAAATATAAATTTGTTCTTCGTAATTTTTTATTGTAAGTATCGCTTTTAAAGAATCTTTTATTTTATAATGACAAACAAAATTCAACCTCAGAGTAATCTTGTCTTCTGTCATAATTTCTTGACCAGCAATATCAAGTTGTAGTTGCCTCAAATCAATTATATTTGCAGTAACAGATTTAATAACATTCCAAAAATAATATCGCCCAGATTTTAATGTCCTCTGATAAACCCCATTAAAAAACAAAAGCCCCTCTTGATAAGGTAAAATTTCATAAGAACAAATCAGAGTGGAAAGTTTTGGATTTTTTAAGATAGAATCATCAATATTATCTGGTATCTCAGGGTTATTCAAATCTATTTTAATAAAAGTATTTTTTTTGAGAATATTCCAAAAAGCATATTTACCAACTCTATAAATTTCTTTAAATTTATCATCTTCAAAATGAAGATATAATTCATTATCTTTTACTTCAATAAGATCGAGTTTGCTAATTAATTCTTTATCTTCCAAAAACAAATTGATATTTTTGCCTTCCACATTAAAAATCTTATTAACATCGAGTATTTTAACAGTAAAACCCAAAAATTTGAATAAAAAGTATTTTTTTGGCTCTAATAACTTAACATAATTACCATCTTTAAAAAGTAAACCAATTTCGCCTTTTTGAATATTTATTAACATGGAGACCTCCTGAAAACTTATGGGTTTGGGATTAAATATATCAAAAATAAATTACAGCGTCAATATTTTAACTGTTAAAGAATAAATTTGATATTTTTTCATATAATAACCCTAATTTTGGTTTAATAAAATAAATCTCAGATAAACCACGAAGGATGTGTAATAAAAAAAGTGGGATTTGCCTTTCTTACACCTCTTTAGTCTTAAATCTTGATATTTCTTTTTCAGAATCTTTTATGTTTTGTATGTTAGATTTACTCAAATCGTTTAGTAGAATGATAGAGTTTGATATATCATTCATATCGTTAGTGGTTTCGGTAACTACTGTTTTATTTTTGCCAGCCAGATCAGAGATATTTTTTATAGAAAGTTCTATTAGATTTGTTTTATTACTCATCTCTTTTCCTGATGATCTAACATCTTCTGTGATTTTAATGAGGTCTTGCAGAGAAATTGTTATTTGTTGTGAGCCAAGAAGCATTTCTTTCATACCTGCAAGCATTTCGTTCATGCTATTAGAAAGTTCTTTTATTCCTTCAATAATTTCTGTTATTGTGTGACCTGTATTTTGAGTTGTGTTTGCTGTTTGTTTTATTTTTTCAACTATTGCTTTTAGTGATGAAGATATATCTTTTGCATTATTTTTTGTCGCTTCGGAAAGGTTTCTAATTTCGTCTGCTACAACCGCAAAACCTTTGCCATATTCTCCTGCATGAGCAGCTTCTATGCTTGCGTTCATTGCCAAGAGGTTTGTTTGTGAGGCAATGTTATTTATAACCTTAATCAAATCAAAAATAATCTCTGCTGATTTTGATATTTCGTCTATTGAAACAACTGTATTTGTCATATCAACTTCGCCTTTTTTTGCTTTAATAGAAAGATTATCAGATAGAAGTTTTTTTTCTTCTGTTACTTTTACTATATTATTAATAGAAGAAATCATTTGTTCAATAGCACTTGATGATTGAGTCACAGAGGCTGCTTGATTATCAATTAACTTTATAAGATGTCCAATAAATTTGTTTATATCAGTTAGAGATTGACTCGAATTTTTTAATTCTTTACTGATTATTTCAATCCTTTCCAAAACTGATTTTATAGCAGAATTCATATTAAAAATTTCTTCTGACAAATTTTTTGTGCCAGTATCAATGTTAGTTCCAATATTATTACCTTCTTGCCCAACTTGCTTTAATTTTACAACTATGTTATTTAATTCGTAAATAAATTTATTAAAATAATTGCCAAGCATTCCAATTTCATCATTTGTTATAACGTCTATTTTTTTTGTTAAATCTCCATTTCCTTCAGATATATCTTTCATATTTAAAGTAATTTCATTTAATTGTTTTAAAATTATTTTTAAGAATAAAAACACACAAATAACACCAATAGAAATAACAATGAAAACCGAAATCAATGTGATAAAAAGAAATTTATGTACACCTGTATTTTTTAGATTATCTGATACTGAATAAATAGCAATCCAATCCCATTCTTTGTAGTATTTGAAAAAACACCATTTTTTTTTGTTGTTTTCAAAATATTTTATTTCACCATTTTTTAAGTCTATAATTTTTTTAAATTGTGGAAATTTTTCTAATAAATTTACACCATAAGCGAAATCTGGATGTGCAATAACGTTTCCGGTCGAATCAAGTATAAATGGATAAATATCTTCTTTTTTTATATATTTTTCATTAAATTTAAGTAAATACTTTTCTTTTGCATCCTCTTTATTTAAAAAAAGCCCTTCAGAATAAAATATATTATCTTCTTCAATAACTTTTATCAAACCATCTAATTTGGCTTCAAATAAGCTTTTGTTGAGAGTTTCTGCTTCTTTTCCAAATACAAAAAAACCTATACTTCCAACTATTACAGAAATTGAAACTGCAAAAGCTATGGAAAATATTATAAACTTTGACTTTAAATTCATAAAAAATCCTAATTTTAAACAATTTTATTTGCTAATCTAACAACAACTTTGTATTAAATAAATTATTAGTAAAAATATATAATGAAAAGTAGTATCCTACGGAAGTATAATAAAATAAAAGTCTTTTGGAAAGTATTTTTTAAATTATTTTTATAGTATTTTTTTGACAAATTTAAAAATTTTATATATAAAATAGATAGTAGAATTTATTTAGGAATTTCTAATGCAGTATAAAATAACGATAAAACAAAATCCACGATATATCATTTTACTTATAGTGTTATTCTTATCATTTTGTGTAAATTTCTTTCTTTTTAGACTATATAACAATTTTTTATTATTAATTATTTCAATTTTATCTATTTTTGCTTTTAGCTATATGATTTTTTATATAAATGCTTTGTTTTCTCAAAAAATAACTGTTTTTGATGACCATTTAGAATATCAAAGAAGTCGCTTTGAGACTGATAAAATTTTTTTTAGAGAAATAACATTTATTGGGTATTTCAAAAAAGATGTAAATAATACAGATAATATTACCTTTGGAGATGGTATTTATATTTACGAAGAGAAAAAGGATAATTATATACTTATTAGAAATGGTTTTGAAAATTATAAAGAGTTATTCAAATCCATAGAAAATAAATCTCGTGCTTTTAATATAAAATGGATAAATATAGCAAGGAAAGGGAAAGATTCTTTAGTTTTGTCTTTAAAAGAAATGTTACAACATAAAGAATCTTAATAAATTTAATTTGTTTAATATTGTAATCTCAGATTTTATTCTGAGACTAATAAAAAAATATTTGAGGAGAAAACATGAGCTTTTACAGATTTAATAGAGGTTCTATTAGACTTTTTCCTTTGCCTGGTACAGAAGAATATGTGAAAAAAGTAGCAAAATGGCTTGCTAAAAATTTCTTAAAAGAAATCGATGGCAATAAAATGGAAGTAGCCGAGTTTTTTTACATGAATGATGAAGAAATAAAATTAATGAATGAATATGAAGGAACAGAAGAAGATTTTCTTGCAGAATTTTTAGTTGGTTCTCTTTCCTATTTTTCTCATAAAAATGGGGCTTTAGAAATTTCTGTAGCTAGCAGTGCAAGAAGAAAAGATGCTTATATATTTCATACTTTTAGTGAAACAGATATTATTGATTACAATAAAAACAAAAAACATTTAAATCTTTCTGATCAAGAGTTACTTTTATATAATACTTTAGATGCCTTTTTGGAGGCAAAAGTAGATCACGTGACAATTATAGAATTAAATCTTGGTCAAGCAAGAAGTGACAGACCTAAGGGTAGAGGAAGTTGTAATTTAAGAACATTCTTTAGGAATATAACTGCTAATGGAGCGGATCACTTTGTAGTTTATCAAATACATTCTCATAAATCATTAATTGGTATTGATACAACAAAAACCTCTTATGATAATTTGAGTGGTGAAAATTTATTAAAAAAATACATTCTTAGAACACTCGTAAAAACTGTTGATTTTTTTAGAAATAGTGTTCAAAAAGATTGGGTATTTAGCTCTGTTGATGCTGGTGGTAAAGAATTTGCTGCTAAGTTTTCAAAAGTTTTTAAGACTCCGTTACTCGTTGTTGATAAAAGAAGAAATTCTTTAACACATGTAATTGAAGAGGTTACAGTTTTAAAACCAGAAGGTTTATCAATTGAAGATAAAATTATCTATATTGTTGATGATATGATCGACTCTGGCGGAAGTATAATTGATGTTTGTAAAAAATATAAAGAACTTGGAGCAAAAGAAGTAAATATTGCTGTTTTTTATGGTTTATTTTCACCTCCAGCAGAAGAAAAATTAGGACAAATGAAAAAAGATGGTATTATCAATAGGCTTATAGTAACAGATTTGATTAAGCAGGATGAAGATTTTTATAAAAGAAATCCTTATATAGAAGTAGTTGATACAAGTTATACAACAGCAAGAGTTATCCAAAGAACTAATCAGGGAAGTTCTTTAGAAAAATACTTTGCTGCTTTTGATGCAGAAGAATATTTAAAAACAAAAGTTGCTCCAGAACTTCAATCAAAAGATGAATAATATATTTAGGGAAACAAGGGGTATCTACCCTTTGTTTCCGTAGAGACCTGAAGCCTCTCAATATTAAAAAAGCAGAGTATTATGGAGAAAAACTTATGAAAATCTTCAAAAAGTATTTAATTGAGAATAAATACCACAATACAATTTTATACTCTGTATTTTATCCCAAATTAGGCTTATTTTTTATACTTTTATTTATTTTACTCCTGTTTAGTTGCAAAAAAGATAAAGAGACTAATGTCACATTACAAAATCAAAATAAAATAAGCTCACTCGAACTTAAGACTACAACAAAAGTTGGCGTTGTTAATGTTGATAGATTAAGATTAAGACAAGACAATGATCTGCATTCAAAAACATTAAGATACCTTGATAAGGGAGAAATAGTAAAAATAATAGGAAAAAATAATGAAAGAATAAAAATAGATGAGATGGAAGATTATTGGTATGAAGTAGAATATAATGGTGTAAAAGGATGGCTTTATGGGTATTTTATAGATATTTATTCTGATTATGAGAATGCTTATGAAGGTGCAAAAAAATATTTAAATACAAAGATTGAAATATCTGAAATTTCTCTCGAAATAATAAGCAATAATTTATTTTTTATTTCGAGAGGGAAAATTTTTCAGGTTTTAAATAGCAAAAATGGTATTGCGAAAGTTTTAAAAACAGAAGAAAATTGGATTGTTACTAATTATTTTTTTACAAGAAAACAAAATTTTCTTTATTATATTGCAAAGCCTAACAACTCAGAGATCAATGGAAATTTATACTTTTATAATCTAATTGATGATACATCGACTTTAATTATAAAAAATGTATATTATGCTATATTTAATACTGATAATAATAATATTCTACTGCTTTCTATTGATAAAAAATCAAATGTAGAACAATGGGTATTATCTTTATTTGGTTTGGATTCATTAAAAATTACAAAAGAAATAGTAAAAATTGAAAAAAATAAACAACTTGAAGATTTGGCAAAAGATTATTTTTCTTTAACTCTAAAAAGGGAGTGCGGGACTTTGGTTAGTCTCGAATGGGATACAAAAAGAAATTTTATATATTTTAAACCGCCAGAGGAAAATCAGACATATTTAATTTCTATTAGTGATGGAAATTTGATTAAAATAGATGTTCAAAAATCTAATCAATTTAACATAGACTCAAGATATTTAACTATAAATTCTTTACAAGATGCAGCAGGAGAAACTTTATATAGTTTAATCTTAAAAGACAAAATTTCAGGTTTTGAAAAAGAGATAATTAGATCAAAACTTTATCCAATAAATTTTTCTTTATCTCCCAAACAAAATTTTGTAGCAATATCTTTAATATCAATAAATGATGTGAAAGAAGATTATTTCTCTTCTTCTGTTTATGTACTTTCTTTATCTAATTATTCATTAATACCTATTTCTACTGATGGCTATTCTTACCAGCCAAAGTGGAGTTATTAAAAGGAGTGTTTTGTGAAAGGGTTTCAATTTTGTTTTTTAATTTTATTTTCTTTAAATACTTTTTTTTGTAATAATATAAATCATGACTTTTCAGATAAGGATTTGTCAAAAAAAGATTTTTCGAGTCAAGACCTTACATCTTTCAATTTTAAAAATAGCAATCTAAGAGATTCTATTATTAATAATGCAAAATTACAAAAAGTAAACTTTACAAATTCTAATTTAACTAATAGTATAATAAAATATTCTAATTTGAAAGGATCAAATTTTAAAGACGCTAGTTTATTTGGTATTGATTTTACTGGCTCTGATTTGTCTGGAGTAGATTTGTCAAATCTTGATTTAAGAAATGTTAATTTTAGTGAGGCAAATTTGTCTGGTGCAAAATTTAATAAATCTGATCTATCTGGTGCAATTTTTAATGGTGCAAATCTTGAAAATGCTAATTTTAACGAGGCTACCGTAGAACTTTCGCAATTATTTAATGCAAAAAGACTAAAAAATGTTAAACTACCTTACGGCAACACTTATGAAGAAATTAAAAAATAATTTGTAAATTATTGCTTCTTTAAAACTTTTTATAAATATAGGTTCTTTTAGAATAGTTAACATTTCATCAAAATTTGGAAGATTCTTTAAATATAAACAACTGGTAATGTCGTCTCAAAGTCGGTATTTCTGCTGTGGGTGTATCTTTCTTTGAGATTTTTAATATGTCATTAGACTTTAAAAGTTTTGATTTAGTGTACTTTTTCAAATCTCTTATTTTCACTGTCTAAATATTTAAAAATAGTTTTCATAGATTCTGATCTTTTTTTGTTATACTTATCAATAAGATATAAATTTTCCTCTGGTATTCTAATGTATTTTATATCAAGAGTTGTCTCGTTTAATAGTAAATTAATCACTCCCAATAAATCATCTTTCTCAGGAGCTCCCCAACCACCTCCAGCCCATATATTATATTTATCTCCATTATTAAAAGTTATTTCAAAATATGGATTTAAATCCCAGTTTGATTTATATTTTTCTTTTTTAGTGTAAATCTTTACTTCTTTTATATCTTTTAAGGTTTTTTTTGTTTCACCAAAAGAAAAGAAGCTATTTTCTATAAAATAGTCTTTATTAATCTTCAAATAAAAATCAAAAGAAAAAATAAAACACACAACATTAATTGTTAAAATTATAATAATAATCAAAAGATTTTTTTTAATGTATTTTTTTTTATATTTATCGTAGTGCACTTGTGATAAATTTTCATTTTTAAATAATATTTTCAAATTTAGAAATAAATAATATTGATGATAATTTTTATTTATTCGAGTCGTTAGACCTAATAGTAACCCTATAATTACTATTAAAATAAAAAGTGTTGGCAATACCATTACAAGAGTTGACGAATATGGTAGAAATATTTCATTTTGATTACAATACACCATTCGTTTAATTTTTTCAATCTCAGGTGGTAAAGTAAGTGTTAAAAATATTAATAAAAAACTATATATAACTATTTGTAGAATATAAAATATCATATAATGTTTACTCGAATAATTTTTAATTCGTTCAAAATCATTGCGATTTAGCATTGTTGCCTCATTTAATGAATTTTTTATTCTAAATAATTATATAGATTTCTAAAAATTTGTCAAACTTAATTGCGTAAAAATCCTTTTTCTCAAAATGATATTCATATTTAATTACTGTAAAATAAATAAGTTCCATAGCGTTTTAAAATTATGGCATAAAATATTCCTATAATAGTAAATTATACCTATATATACATCAT
>Ga0154487_1123_pt2 | contig 25709 bp, 21 predicted proteins | sample RifGroD1_FD_115966 | JGI IMG/M metagenome (GOLD analysis project Ga0154487, IMG submission 115966) | Spirochaetes bacterium GWD1_27_9 | reverse complement strand
GGTATTCCACAAGGTTTAAAGGATACAATTGCTTTTTCTGTATTAATTATAATTTTACTTATAAAACCATCTGGTATTCTCGGTAAGAATGTGAGGGAAAAAGTATAAATGATAAATTTTATTTTATTACTTGTAATTTATATAGGGATTTATTCAATTTTATCTTTAAGTTTAAACTTAATCGCAGGTTACACTGGACTTTTATCTTTGTGTCATGCCGCTTTTTTTGGAATAGGTGCTTATACAACAGCAATTTTGATGACTGGAGCTAAATTAGATTTTTGGAGTGCAATGTTAATTTCTGGAGTAATTTCTTCCTTATTTGGGATACTAATAGGGTTACCGACTTTGAGGTTAAAAGGGGATTATTTAGCGATTGCAACTTTGGGTTTTGGTGAAATTGTAAGAAATTTAATGATAAACTGGGATAGTTTAACGCGAGGACCGATGGGTATAAATAATATTCCATCACCAAATATTTTGGGGTTTAAACTTATTCCATCTCAAAAATGGCAATATGTAATACTTGTATGGCTATTTGTAATAATCATTTTTTTTATTTTGAATAGAATTATGCATTCAAGGTTTGGACGTGCATTATCTGCTATAAATGACGATGAAATTGCAGCTTTAGCGATGGGTATAAACACGACAAAATATAAAATAATTTCTTTTAGTATCGGTGCTTTTTTTGCTGGTATTGCAGGTAGTCTTTTTGCTGTGTTTAATCAATCAGTTTCTCCTAACACATTTGATTTTATGTTATCAATTATGATACTTTGTATGGTAGTATTAGGTGGAATGGGTAATTATCTTGCGGTAATCGTGGGGACTGTTATTATTGTTACTGCTGGAGAGTTACCGAGACTTTTGGGTTTTTCTAACGTTATTCCACCTCAAACAAACCAGATTTTATTTGGGCTTATTTTAGTTTTAATGATGATATATAGACCTCAAGGGATATTAGGTCGAAAAAGACTTGATTTTGGCAAAATTATCCAAAATTCTATTAAAAAAGAGGTGTAAAATTGAGCTTTTTATATACGGATTCATTAAGGAAAGAATTTGGCGGAGTTATTGCAGTAAGTGATGTTGATTTTAAGGTAGAAAAAGGGTCTATTACAGGACTTATTGGTCCTAATGGTGCTGGGAAAACAACGCTATTTAATAATATTACTGGACTTGACACGCCGACAGAGGGTTGTGTTTTTTTTAAAGGAATGGATATAACAAATTTGGCTTCCTATAAAATAACACGTCTTGGCATTGCGAGGACTTTTCAAAACATCAGACTTTTTAAAGAAATGACAGTTTTTGAGAATGTTATGATTGGCAGACATTTTAAAGGGACTCATCCTCATTTAACAAAAAATAGTTTTATTAACGCATTTCTAGGATTGATTTATGTCAAAAAAGAAGAAAAAGATATTTATGAAAACTCGTTAAAATGGCTTAAATTTTTGGGACTCGAAAATTTGCATAGTGAACTTGCAAAAAATTTACCCTACGGTAAACAAAGAGGTCTTGAGATTGCAAGAGCTTTGGCGACAGAGCCAGAGTTGTTATTTTTGGATGAGCCAGCTGCTGGGATGAATCCTTTTGAAACTGATGAACTTATGAAATTAATCAAAAAAATAAAAAATTTGGGTATTACGATAGTTTTAATCGAGCATGATATGAAATTAGTTATGAATATTTGTGATAATATTACTGTACTAAACTATGGCAAGAAAATTGCTGAAGGAAATCCCAAAGAGATACAAAATAATCCTTTAGTTATAGAAGCATATCTGGGGAAAAGCGAATGAAAAAAATTTTAGAAGTACAAAACATTGAAGTAAAATATGGAAATATAAAAGCGTTAAAAAATATTAGTATTAGCATAAATGAAGGGCAAATTGTTTCTCTAATTGGTGCCAATGGTGCTGGAAAATCAACACTTTTAAAGGCAATAGTTGGTTTAGAACCAATTACAAATGGAAATATTAGTTTTTATAATGAACAAATGTTTTCTTCACAAAATAATTCTAAATTATTTAACTTCTCAAAAAAAATAACGACAGATAAAATTGTAAAAAAAGGCATTGCTTTAGTGCCAGAAGGTAGGGGAGTCTTTGCAGATATGACAATTACCGAAAACCTCGAAATGGGTGCTTTTTTAAAAACTGATAAAACTTTTATAAAAAATAAAATCGAAGAAATGTTTAATATATTCCCAATCTTAAGGGACAGACGAAAACAAAAATCTGGTTCTTTATCTGGTGGCGAACAACAAATGCTTGCAATTGCAAGAGCATTGATGAGTATGCCAAAAATGATTTTACTCGACGAGCCTGGACTTGGACTTGCACCTCTTGTTATAAAAGATATTTTTGAAATCATAAAAAAAATCAACAAAAACGATGGTGTTACAGTATTTTTAGTCGAACAAAACGCAAAATCTGCTCTCCAACTCTCAAATAGAGGGTTTGTAATGGAAACTGGTTGTATTATAATGGAAGACGACAGCAAAAATCTCTTAGAAAACCCAAAAGTCAAATCAGCGTATTTGGGGGAGTGATAAAATATTAAAAACCACAGATAATACTGTCATTTGTCATAAATAAAATATATCAAAAAAAATGTAGAAAAGCAAATAAAGAAACATTTCTAATAAAAGTTGTTTTTTTGATGATCATTATACCAAGTATTTGTAAAATTTTTGTTAAAACTTGACTTTTTTTGTGTTTCAATATATATACAATAAAGAATGAGGTTATTATGTCTGATATTTTTAACAATTTTTTTATGATTTTAGTGGCTGTTATAGGCTTTGGTATTTTAGTTTTTTTTCATGAATTGGGGCATTTTGTTGTTGCTAAGATGTTCAAAATAAAGGTAGATGTTTTTTCGTTAGGTTGGGGACCAAAACTTATTGGTTTTAAAAGAGGCGAGACTTTATATCAAATCGCTTTGTTTCCTATTGGTGGTTATTGTAAATTTGCTGGGGATGAGATGACTACCGATTTTAAGGCAGTGTCAAATGATCCTAATACTTTTTATGGTGCAAAACCTCACAAAAGGTTACTCGTTGCTCTATTTGGACCACTAACAAATTATATAATTGCAGTGATTGTACTTTCGATACTAGCAATGGGGACTCATAAAGAATTTTATAGACCAAATAAAATTATATTATCCGATGATTTAAACTCACAAGAAAATAAAGAGCCTTCTCCTGCAAAAAAAGCAGGACTTTTAACTGGTGATCAAATAATAAAAATTAATAATAAAGAAATCGGTAGTTTTGAAGAGCTAAATAAATTTATGGTTTTAGATGGAAACCAAAAAGAGTTAAAAATTACTGTTAAAAGAAACGGTGAAATAAAACAACTTATTTTAAATCCAATCTGGGATCCATCTCAATTAAAAGCGATAATTGGAGTAATTTATTATCTTGATCCTATAATAAGGTATTCAAAAGACAATAAACTTACAAATTACCTTGGTTTGGAAGATAAGGACAAAATTATAGGATTGGATTCTGATTATGAGATTATTACAAATGTAAAAACACATGATTTTCTTACGAACAATTTTGCAACAAATAAAACAGGGGTTATCCATATAGAAAGAAATGGGCAAATTATTGATAAACAGATTGTTTTTAATGAATTAAACTATCATGTGTCACAAAAAGAGTTATTTTTAGATTATTATGTTCCAGAAAGAGTTATTAATGGAAAAAATCCAATTTCTGCATTTGTAAAAGGATTTAATGATAGTAATGAAATGATTAAACTTTCTGCAATTGGGCTTTATTCATTGATATTTAAGCCTAAAAAAGACATTACTAATCAACTTGGAGGTCCTATTAGGATAGGTCATCTTATTGGGGCGTCTACTGTTGAGGCTTTTAAAGATGGTTTTTATGAAGGTTTAAGAAATTTTCTATCAGTTATATCTTATATTTCTTTAGCATTAGCATTTTTTAACTTATTGCCTTTCCCAGCAGTAGATGGAGGGCATATTATACTAAATTTATACGAGATGATAACAAGAAAACCTTTGAGTCTCAAAGTTATTTATCTAATAAATTTTATTGGATTTATAATTTTAATTAGTCTTGCTATCCTTGTTGCATTTTTGGATATTTCAAATCTTTCAAAATAGCACGGAAAAAATAAAAGACCTGTCAGGTTTCAAAAGCCTGATAGGTCTGATAGTTATCAATAGTTTTATTTAAAAGATGCGATATTTTTGTCTTTTTTTAGATTTGAAACTATATTCAAATAGTCATCGAGTTTGCCGATAGAGCCTAATGTGTCTGCTTTATACAATTTAACTAAATCTATCCCAAGATTACTGTCAAAAATATGTTTTCTATCCATATCCGATATTCTATAAAAATAAGAATTTACCATGTGGTAATTTACTAAAAATTCTATTTCTTTGATAAATTTTTCGTCATAATTAAAGGTTTTTAATAATTTTTTTATTATATTAGCCCCAATCATTGAATGTTCGCCAAAACCCTTTCTTTTAGAAGGAATTGACTTACCATAGTCATGTAAAAGTAATCCATAAGCAAGTCTTAAAGATGGATATTTTATGTATTGAAAACAATTTAGCGTGTGTTGGAAAACATCACCTTCAGGATGTAACATTCTATCTTGATTAATACCTTTTAAGTCATTTAAAAATGGAAAAATATCTTCTAATATACCAGACTCTTCCAAAAAAACTAAAGCATTATAAGGATTTTTTGATATTAGAATATTTTCTATGTAATAAATTAGATTTTGGTAAGAAATACCTGAAAAATCACAAGAATTAACTAATTCAAAGTCAAATATATCTGTTTCTGATGTTATTAGAGCTAAATCAAGTAAATCTTCTGGATGAATATTTTCTACATCAAGAGTAACTGTATTTTTGTCCCTAAGATTTATATCAGAAATATTATAGAATTTTTGTTCTTTCAAATCGTAAAAAAAATTAAACAAAGGGTTGTCACATGAAATTCTTTTTAGATAATCAAAATGATCTTGTTCTTCAATCTCTTCTATATAAAAAGAAAAAATGTCTCCATCGTTTGATATATAAATACAATTTGATTTATAATTATTGTCAAACTTTAAATCTGGAATAATTTGTGCTAAAGAAGCAACATTTAAATCTGTTAGTATTTTGTATATTTTTGTTTTTATATTTTTATACTTGGCTATCGCAGTAGAACCATAGTAAAATAATTTTGATTTTTTAGATATTTCAAAAAGCTTATCTTCGAGACTATTTTTGTGCATAAAATCCATTTTCTTTCATATACCAAAAGGTTTTACCCGTAAAGCGAGTACATGTCATTTTGTCAGAAACTAACATAGATTAACAGATAATCGTAAACTGAGATATAAAATCTAATCCGTGTTAATCTAGCATAATCTGTGTTATAAAACTTGTCGGATATTAACCGAATGTTTTACTTTTGTCAAAAAGATATTTTAATAATTTTTCTTCTTACTAAAAAACATTGTTTTACTAACTGTCTAACTCTTGACCATTTGGTGTAAAAAAGTTACAATGGGCAATAATGAAAGACTCTGAAAGGAAAGAAATGTTTGAAATAATTGAAGAAAATTTAGTAAATTTTGAAAAACCAGCAAGATATACAGGTAATGAAATTGGGATTCCACCAAAAGATTTTAAAGATAGTGATGTTAGATTTTTGCTTTGCTATCCAGATGTTTATGAAGTAGGAATGTCAAATTATGGTCTAAAAATATTATATGATAGGCTAAATAAGCTTGATTTTGTTAGTTGTGAGCGAGTTTTTAGCGTTTGGCTTGATTTTGAAAAGTTTTTACGTGAAAAACAAATAAAATTATTTTCTTTGGAGTCAAAAACGCCAATTGATCAATTTGACTTTGTTGGTTTTTCTCTGCAATATGAATTATTATTTACAAACATTCTAAATATAATGGAACTTGGCGGAATAGAAGTCTTTAGAGAAAAAAGAGGCGAAAATACACCAATTATAATAGCAGGCGGTCCATGTTCGGTAAATCCAGCCCCTTTTGCTCCATTTATTGATCTTTTTCTTATTGGTGAAGGTGAAGATGTTTTAGAAAATTTTGTAACTCAATATTCTACCTATAAGAAACAAAAATTGAGTAAAGACGAGATAATTAAAAAACTTTCGCAAATAGAAGGGATTTACTCACCAAAACACTCAAAAAACGTTGTCAAAAGACAAATTTACAAAGGTTTTTCTACTGATAAGGGACCAGATACCCTTTTGAGCCCATTAATTGATATTGTTCAAAATAAATTAGTGGTAGAAATTATGCGGGGTTGTCCAAATAAATGTAGATTTTGTCAGGCAGGGTATATTTATAAACCATATCGAGAAAAAAATGTTGATAATATATTAGATACAGTCGAAAAAGGGCTTTGTATGCTCGGGATAAATGAAGTTACGCTTTCAAGTCTTTCAAGTGGAGATTATTCTAATGTATTGCAATTAACTGATGAGTTTATAAAAAATTATGAAGACAGATATGTTTCATTCTCTTTTCCTTCTTTAAAGGTAGAATCTTTTGACTCTCAACTACTCGATAGATTAGCAACTGTTCGTAAAAGTGGGCTAACTTTCGCAGTAGAGGCAGGTAGCATTGAAGGACAAATGTCTATAAATAAACCAGTGTTACTCACAAAAGTTAGAGAAATAATCGAATATGCAAGTCATAATGGTTGGCGTTTGATAAAACTATATTTTATGGTGGGATTACCTGATATTCAAAATGAAAAAGAGCAAATTATTAGTTTTATCGATAGCGTTTTAAAAATAAACAGACAATTAAATATAAATGTTAATATCGCCACATTTGTACCAAAATCACATACTCCTTATCAATATGATACACAAATTTCATTAGAACAATCCCAAGAAATTTTAGGTGAAATAGAAGCACGATATAAAAGAACGAGGGTGAAGATAAAAAAACACAATCCTTTGATGTCATATATTGAAGGTTTTATCTCAAGAGGGGATGAAAGTGTTGGACTTGCTATCTATGACGTGTTTAAAAATGGTGGAAGGTTTGACGGTTGGGACGATCAATTTAATTATAGTCTATATCGGGACGCCTTTGAAAAAAATAGTATTACTTATGAAAAATATCTACAAAAGAAAGATTTTAATGAAAAATTGGCTTGGGATAATATAAATGTTGGTATTTCAAAAGAATATTTATTAAAAGAAAAAGTTAATTCTCAAAAACAGATTATAACTAAGAGTTGTAAAGAAGATTGTGAAGCTGATTGCGATATATGTAGCGGTGAAATTAAAAAAAATGACTCACAAAAAGTAGAAGTTACAAAAAAGAATGTTATAGATATAGAATATCTTTCGGAAAAGCAGACAAGGTATTTTATTGAGTTTTCTAAGAAGGGTTTGGCAAAATTTATTGGGCATATTGATTTGATAAAATATTTTGAGCGGTTATTTAACTTATCGAGGTTAAAAATAGCATTCACCGAGGGGTTTAATCCACATGCGAAAATGCAGTTTTCAAGTCCTTTGTCTTTGGGGGTAGAATCTTCTTGTGAAATACTTGAGTTTTTTACTAAGGTTGAATATGATAAAGAATTGGTTATGTCTACTCTAAAAAAATATGAACATAGAGATATTTGTATAAATAAAATAAGAGTTTTGGAAAGAATTGGAAAAATTTCTTTAATTAATAAGATTAATTTAACTCAATATTATGCAAAATTTAATAAAATGTACTATAATGAAGTAGAAGAAATTTTTAATCAGTATAAAATAAAACCAGTTACCTATGAGATTAAGGGTAATAATGATGTAATTAATGGTGTATATAATGATTTTGTTGAGTTTATAGAGTTAAAACCGACTTATTTGGTTTTAAATATTAAGAATATGGCTAAAATGCCTAAAATATTACAAATTAAAAAAGATATATTTAAAGATGTAAAAATTGTTTTTGAGAAAGTTAAAATGTTCACTATTGAAGATGGTAAACTTATAGATTTATTTGAAATTTAGGATTTTTTTATGGAATTTGAAAAACTAATTTGTGGCGTTGTAATTTTGGATGAAAACTATATTATTGTCGAATATAATAAAAAAGCATCAGAGATAACAGAATACTTATTTTTTGAAATAATAAAAGTTGGTCTTGAATCTTTAAATGATAAATTTTATACAAAGCTTTATAATAACCTAAAAGAAAAAGATTTTAGTCCAATTAATGATGTAATGCCAATTGTAACAAAAAATAGTAAAGAAAAATTTATAAAAAGAAATATTGATTATATTGTTGAAGATGAAAAATTAAAAAATATAATAATTTCTTTTATAGACATAACAGAATTTAAAATGCAAGAGCAAAATTATTTTCATTTCCAAAAGTTTGAAAGTCTTGGCGAGATTTCAAAAGCTATTTCTTTAGAATACAATAACTTACTTGCTGCGATACTTGGTTTTTCTTCATTCCTAAAAAGTATGATAAATCCTTCAAATGAAATGTATGGTTATCTTGATATTATAGAAAATAGTGCAGCAAAAGCGTCTGGGCTTACAAACCAATTTATGAGTCTTGCAGGAACTAATTATTTTAAACAAACTTATGTTGATTTTAATAAAATTATTTTTCAAAATGTAGACCTTCTACAAAAAACGTTACCTTCCAATATTAAAATTCATTTTAATTCTCCGATAGAAAATCTATTTATATACTGGGATGAAAATCAATTAAATCAAATTGTTATAAATACTATTTTAAATGCGAAAGAGGCAATTGAGGTAACTAAAAAAGGTGGTGTCATAGTAATTGAAACTTTTGTTGAGAATAATTTTATAAAATATTTAATAACTGATAATGGAATAGGTATAAAAAAAGAAATTGCTGATAAAATTTTTGAGCCTTATTTTACAACAAAAGAGGTATCAAAACATGTTGGGCTTGGACTTTCTGTAACAGAAGGAATCGCTAAAAATATGGGTGGTGGAATGAGTTGTTCTTCTAAAAATGGGAATACTATTTTTACAATAGTCATACCTTATCAGCAAATTGATATAAATAAGCTTAAAATGCTTGATTTATTTGGAAATAATCAAAAAATCTTAGTTGTTGATGATGTTTATGCAATGAGAAACCTTGCATCTGTTCTTCTTACTCAAAAAAATTATCAACCAATAACTGCTGACTCTGGTAAAGAAGCGTTGGAGATACTAAAGACTACAAATGTTGATTTAGTATTACTTGATGTTATGATGCCAGAGATGAATGGTGAGGAAGTTTTTATAGAAATTAGAAAGACTCACCCCGCTTTACCTGTAATATTTTTGACTGGTTATACCGAAGAAAATATTGTAAGGCATTTGATAAAGAATGATAAAACCGAAATAATAATAAAACCTTTTGAAACTTATGATTTTTTTAATAAAATTCATAATGTAATAGATAGAAATTAAAGATATTTTTAACCACATAATTTCATAGACTTGTCGGGTTTCAAAAAACTGACAAGTCTAAAAATTATCTATTTTAAATTTAAATTTTGCTATATATAATTTTGGAGGAAAGTTTTCATGGGGAGTATAACAAATAAAATAGAAAAAAGTTTTCCATTAATTAAAATTGAAGGATTTGAAAGCCAAAAAACTCTGTTCTTTGAAATTGGTAAAAAAGATATAAAACCCGGACAATTTTATATGGTTAATTTTTATGGTTGCCAAAAACCTTTTTCTATTTCACATTATGATGGTAATACAGTTGGTTTTACAGTTCAAGATAGAGGTGATTGTTCAAAAAAGATGATAAATAGTAAAATTGGTGAATATTTTGGATTAACAGGACCTTTGGGTAATTTTTTTGATGTTGAAAAATACAATAATTTACTTTTAATCGGTGGAGGAATAGGGACAGCTCCAATTTATTATCTTGCAAAATACCTCCAGTCTTTAAATAAAAATGTTACAGTTATTTTTGGTGCAAGAAATATAGAAAACTTACGATATTCTTTTGATTTACAAGATCAAAAAAATGTATTTTTTTATACAGATGATGGCTCTTATGGTAAAAAAGGTTTTGTAACTATGGATTTACAAGAGATTTTATCAAAAAATAATTTTGACTCTTCTTGTATCTGTGGTCCAGAAAAAATGATGAAAATAACAATGGACATATTAAAATCAAACATTAAAAATATTTTTGTTTCTATGGAAAGGTATATGAAATGCGGAGTTGGACTTTGCGGCTCATGTGCTATTGATGATGTTGGGCTACGAGTTTGCGAAGATGGTCCAGTGTTTTCGTATTTTGATACACTAATTAATTGCAATGAGTTTGGAAATTACCACAGAAACGGACTTGGGATTATTGAGTAGGGATTATTATCTCATATATCACTTCTTCATTAAATATGATAAAAACATCAATTTTTATTTATTCTTTATTTTGTAATATCTTTTTTATCGATCTGTAAAATGTTATAAGTTCTTTTTCCATCAAGTTTTTTACAATAAAATTATACTTAAAGATATAGATATTTTGTGATAAATAATCAAGATGTTTTGTTTTTTTTAAAAAATTGGAAATGATTTCAATCATTTGTTGTAATAAAACAAACAAAAAAGAAGATATTTTCTTCCACATTTTTCTCGTACATAAAATCCATATTTGAGAAACGATTATTTATAATACTTATAAAATACTAATATATCCTAATTTTATTTATTTTTTAAAGTAAAATATTTGTATTTATTTAATTTTATCCCATTTTTACCATTTATTGTATTCTAATATAAATTAATATATAATACAAAAAAAGATAATATTAGTTATTTTAATAAAAAATATAGAAATAATCTTTAATTTTATTGACTTTTTGATTATTTTTGAGTAAAATTATTATGTTAATAGATTTTAGAGAAAAATATAGCAGTATCTAATTCTATTTATAAATATAATTAGATTTTTTGGGTATATACTTAGATATGTAATTTTTAAATAAACGGGGTAAGATATGGAAGAGATCATAGTACAAGAAACAATGAAGGTTTTAGCTGATTGGAATCCATTAGGCGATGATGCCTCTGATGTTTCTGATTTGGATAATTATAGAGCAGAGGCATCTGATATATTATTTCATATTGATATTGAAAATGCTGATACTGTGCCAAAAATTTCAACTTTAATAAAGAATATTTTAAATGATGCATTTGATATGTTTCTTACAAGAGATGAATGCAAACCAATAGCAAAACAAATATATGAAATTGCCAAAAAGGCAAAATATATTTGATTAATCAAAATAATTTGATAAAAATGAGACCTGTCAGGTTTTTAAAACCTGACAGGTCTTTTGGTTAATAACAATCCAACATTCAAAATTATTAAATTATTTTTATCTTCATAAAATCTTCATAATTAACTTCATAAACTATTCATTTTAATTTTAGTATTATATAACACAGATGGACACATATTATAACACGGATTAGTACAGATTAGGAAGAGATTGACACAGATTTTGCTGGTTAATATAAAGAAGGCATATTTCGTGTTAATTAGAGAAAATCGATTTAAATCAGTGTTATATAGAAAAAACATGTTAATTTTAATTATAACAACCGTAATAAGTGTTAATCTAATAAAATCCGTATTATGTGTTATGGAGAGTAAAATGAATAAAATAATATTTACAGTGATTTATAGTACATTGGTAATTTTTATGGTATTTTCTCAAGATTTATCAGGAGACTCATCATCTGATAACAAAAAATCGTTGGCACTCGATATTAATCAAGCCATTGATTATGGGCTAAAAAACAACATTAATTTGACAAACAATAAACTTGAGCTAAACAATAAATTATTGTCTTTAGCTACTTCATTCAACCAATTTTTACCAGATTCTAGCGTTGGTTTATCGATAGGTAATAGTTATTCAAATCAATCAGGACAAACTAACACTCAATCTAATCAATCGTTAAATTTTAATATTAATACTTCGCTAACATTGAGTTCAAAAATGATTTTTAATATTATTCAATCTTCAAATGATTACAATAAAGGATTAATTACACTTTCACAGGCAAAATTGAAATTGATTACAGATATAAAAAAATCCTATTATAACCTCATATTATTAGAACAACAGTTGATCCTAAAAGAACTTGAGTTGGAAGGTGCAAAAAATTTATATGATACGGCATTAGTACAATTTAATGGAAATATGATTTCAGAAATCGATAAATTGAAAAAAGAATATTCTTATAAATCATTAGCTTTAGAATACGAACAAAATAGCATAAATTACAAAAATACAAAAGATAGTTTTAAACAAGTTTTGGGAATTGACTCAAAAAAAGATATAGAGTTATCAACAAATATACCTGATTTGGATAAGGTTTTTGATTTAAAACAAAGCGATTATAAAATATCTGATAGTTTAACTGTTAAAAGTTTATTAGAAGACTTAAAAACATCCATAAATACAAGAAATTCTTATATATCGCTATTTACACCATCATTAAGTCTTGGATATTCGCTTTCTGGGAATAATAATTTACAGAATACCAATTTTGATTTATCTCATTCACTAAGATTATCCCTTAGTTTGCAATTGGATAACATTCTTCCTTTTTCGACTAATCAAACAAATATTATAAAAGAGCAAAATAATATCAAAAAAGTTTTAAATAATATACAAAATGAAAAAGAGATAGAATCATTAGAATTGCAAAAAATACTTAATAATTTGAATGAATTAAAAAAAATAATATCTTCTCACAAAACAAACATAGAAATAGCCGATAAAACTTATGATATGGTTAATAGGTTATATCAAAGTGGAAACTCAAATTACACTGATTTTCAAGAGGCAAAGAAGAATAAATTTGATTCAAAATTAAAGTTATTAAATACCCAATATGAGTATTTATCCAATATATTTGATTTAGAATACATAATAAATAAAGAAATAGTTAGATAATTTAAAAAGGAGGCTCAAATGAAAACTATTTTAAAGAAAAAGTCAATTTTTATTGCTATTTTAACAATTATTTTAGCAATTATTCTATTCGTAGTACTGTCTTCAGGGAAAAAAGATTCTAAAGAAAATTTTAGTTATTCAAAAATTGAAAAAACAGATATAAGAAATATAATTTCTTCAACTGGAACATTAGAGGCAAAAGGTACGGTAGAAATTAGTACTCAAGTATCAGGAACAGTATTAAAAGTCTTTGTAAATTATAATGATAATGTAAAAAAAGGTCAATTACTTGCAATTTTGGACACAACTCTTTTAGAAATAGCCGTAGAGCAATGTAAGGCTGATTTAGCTAAGTCAAAATCTCAATATGAGCTTACTATTAAAGATTTTAATAATAAAGAAGATTTATATAATAATAAATTAATATCTCAATACGAGTTTGATTCTGCAAAAGTATCAAAAGAAATTGCATATTCACAATACCTTACAGCATCTGCTAATTATAAAAAAGCAAGTGTAAATCTCCAGTACGCCTATATTCATTCGCCTATTGATGGGACTGTGTTAAGTAAAAATGTAGAGGAAGGGCAAACCGTTGCTGCAAGTCTATCAGCCCCCACGCTTTTTACAATTGCAGCAAACTTAGATTTAATGCAAATCAATGCTTTAGTTGACGAAAGCGATATAAGTAAAATCAAAGCAGGGCAAAAAGTAATTTTTACTGTCGAATCTTACCCTGACAATGAATATTTTGGAATTGTAAAAGAAATTAGACTAAACCCATCTGTTGTTTCTAATGTGGTGAATTATACGGTTATAATAGATACGCAAAATAAAGAAAGAGCGTTATTACCAGGAATGACTACAACAATAGATTTTATCATAAATGAAAAAAATAATGTATTTGCAATTGGTAATGCTGCATTAAAATTTAGTCCAACAGATGAAATGCTCCAACAACTTAAAAAAAATATGAAAAAAGATAATAAAGACTTTCAATCAAAAGATAAAGATCAAACAAATGATTTAGGCGGAAATTCTAATAAAAGAAACAATAATTTTGGAGAATGGACAGGGCGAAAAGATAGAAAAGAAAATTTTTCATCTAAGAATACTAAAAATAATGATAAAAATAGAAAAGATAGGGCAATGTTATGGTATATGGATGAAAATAAAGAATTAAGGGTATTAAGGGTGAAATTAGGGCTTTCTGACGACCAAAACACAGAAATTGTAGAAATACCAGAAGATAAATTAAATGTAAACATAATATCAGGAATAGCAAATGGGACAAAAAGTAATAAGAATAAAACTACAAATCAATCATTTAGGCAAGGTTCGATGAGAATGTTTTAATATTCAATCCTTGAATTTCTATGGAAACAAGGGGTAGTTACCTCTTGTTTTTATAGAAAAGTTCGGTGTTAATCCGTGTTATGAGGAGTAATTATGGAAAGAGTGATAGAATTAAAAGATATTAAAAAAATTTATCAGACAGGGGATATTAATGTTATTGCTTTGGCTGGAATAAATATTTCTATAAATAAGGGTGAGTTTGTTGCTATTATGGGAGCGTCTGGCTCTGGTAAATCAACTCTAATGAATATATTAGGGTGTCTTGATAAACCAAGTTCTGGAGAATATTTTTTGGATAATCTTAATGTGAGCAATTTGACAAGGGATCAATATGCAGATATAAGAAACCAAAAGATTGGATTTGTTTTTCAAGGATTTAATTTATTATCAAGAACTACTGCCTTAGATAATGTGCAAGTCCCACTATTTTATAGTAGAAAAAAATTTAAAGCAAGTGAGATGAGTCATAAAGCATTGGAAGTATTAAAAAAAGTAGGACTAGAAAGTAGAGTTCATCATGTGCCAAATAAATTATCTGGAGGTCAACAGCAAAGAGTTGCTATTGCAAGGGCTTTAGTTAATGATCCAGAAATTATTCTTGCCGACGAGCCAACAGGGAATCTTGATAGTAAAACTTCTTTTGACATCATTTCGTTATTTCAAGAGTTGAATGATAATGGTATAACAATTGTTTTGGTTACACACGAGCCAGACATTGCTATTTTTGCCAAAAGAAAAATTATGATGCGCGATGGCAATGTAATTGAAGATAGTATTGTTCACGAGCGGAAAATAGCAAAAGAGTTTAAAGATAAATTAGTTTATGCCAACTCTGATTATTGATTTTTGGAGGTTTTTATGAATGTATTAAATATAATTACCATTGCTTTTAAAAATATATTAAAAAATAAAACAAGAAGTTTTTTAACTGCACTTGGGATAATAATCGGTGTATCTTCCGTTGTAATAATGGTTGGTATTGGCGAAGGTACTCAAAAGAAAATCGAAGATGAAATTAAAAATATGGGAACTAATTTAATAATGGTATTTGGTGGTGCAGATAGACATGGTGGTGTTAGTAAAGGCTCTGGTACAACCAACAGTATCTCGTTGGATGATCTAGAAAAAATTAAGAAAAAATCCATTCTCGTTGATAAAATATCTCCTTATGTAAATGCAAATAAACAGGTTATCGCAAATGGAAATAACTGGAATACATCAATCGCTGGTGTGTCAACAGAATATTTTGATATAAGAAATCTAACCATCGAAAGTGGGTATTTTTTTGATGAACAAGATGTAAAATCAAATAAAAGTTATGCTATTATAGGTAAAACAGTAGCAGATGAACTATTTACAGGTATTAACCCAATAGGACAAAAAATAAGAATAGGAAAATCTCCTTTTAGGATTATAGGTGTGTTAAAAGCCAAAGGTGAGTCTGGTCCTGGAATGAGCCAAGACGATATAATTTATATACCATACACAACAGCGATAAATAGAATAACTGGAAATAGTAAAACTCTAAGGTCTATTTATATAAGTGCAAAATCAGAAAAAGATATAACTATTACAAAAGAAGAAATTCGCTCAATTTTAAGAGAATCTCACAAACTTCCAGCAAATGATCCAGATAACTTTAATATAGGCTCTCAAACAGAAATTATCGAACGATCCGCTTCAATAACAGGTTTTTTAACAATATTACTTGGTGCTATTGCTGGTGTGTCACTTTTTGTTGGTGGAATCGGTATTATGAATATTATGCTTGTGAGTGTAACAGAAAGAACAAAAGAAATAGGTACTCGTATTGCAGTTGGGGCAAAAAGTAAAGACATTTTATTACAGTTTTTGATAGAATCCTTGTCTCTTAGTATTATAGGTGGTGCAATTGGAATTTTAATTTCAATATTAACTTCAGTAATACTAAATAATTTTACGACAATAAGATTAGTAATAAATTTTAATATTATTCTAATTTCTTTTGTTTTTTCTGGATTTGTTGGTATATTTTTTGGATTTTACCCTGCAAAAAAAGCAGCCAATTTAAATCCAATAGATGCTTTAAGATACGAATAAATATAACACAGATTAGCACAGTTTATTGAAGAGATTAGACAGATTGTTGGAGAAATTATATGAATTTTTTAATTATAGAAGACAATATTAGAATATCTGATAACTTAAAATATATTCTTACAAAAGAAAATTATAATGTAGAATGTATTGATAATGGAGAAGATGGACTAAGGTTAGCACTTGACAATAATTACGATCTGATTATATTAGATTTGATGCTTCCTGAAATGGATGGATACGAAGTGTTGGAGGCTTTGCGGGCAAATAAAAAAGACCTTTCTATTTTAGTTCTTTCTGCTAAAGGTCAGGTTGAAGATAAAGTTAAGGCATTGGACTTAGGTTCAGATGATTATCTAACAAAACCTTTTGCACCAGCCGAGCTTTTAGCAAGAATTCGTTCATTATTGAGAAGAAAGCATGGTGTTTCATCTAATATTATTGAAATTGGAGAGTTAATAATTGATATAAGCAAAAAAGAGATAATAATCAAGGATGAAGTCATTGATTTTACCCTAAAAGAATACGAAATAATTGAATTTTTAGCTTATAACAAAAATAAAGTTGTCACAAGAGTAAGTCTTGGAGAACATATATGGGGCGAATCATTAGATTTATTTACAATGTCAAATTTTATTGATGTTCACATAAAAAATTTAAGAAAAAAAATAGAAGAAAAGACAATTAAAAAATATATCATCACAAAAAGAGGACTTGGATTTATATTAACAGACAAAGGAGAAGATTTATGAAAATAAGAATCAAATTAACTTTGTTTTTTACATTTATTTTTATTTTATTATTCATTATAATATATAGTTATTTATCAAATAGTTTTAAGACTCACATATTTAATACTTCTCAATTTAGAATTGATAGGTTTATAGAAGGTTTTATTGATATGAATAAATTAAAAGAAGTCAAAAATTATGAAGAAATAAAAAATATTAAAATTGATATTCCTCAAAGAAAAAGAAAAGACTCAAATAACGAAGAAAGAAAAGACTTTTTTCCATTTATATGGCTTATAATATATGATAAAGACTTAAATATTATAAATTCTACCAATTTAGCTAAATCATATCCTATAAAGATAAAATATTCTGACCTAAAAAAGAAATATTTTAGAGTTAATTTTGAAAAGATTAATAAAGATGATTTGTTATTATTTAATGATGGAGATATTTCAAGTGCAATTGCAAAATCATACAATTTACATACTAAAGAGAACGAAATATTCTATATTGTAACATTATTTCCATTTAGTAAAGAAAATGACTATATAAAAGAACTTGAACTAATAATAATACGTATATTAGTGTTTTTTATTGTAGTTTTTTTCATTATAGGATATTTTTATGCAAAATATTCTTTAAACCCTATTAATAAAATCCAAAATCAATTAAATAAAATATCTGATGATGATTTATCTAAACGAATTGTTGTAAAAAATAATAATGATGAAGTTGGGGAATTAACAAATAGTATTAACAATTTGTTAAATAGAATCGAAAATGCCTTTTTGATGGAAAAACAATTTGTTTCTGATGTTTCTCATGAATTTAAGACTCCTATTTCTATATTACGATTATCAATAGAAAACTTGATAAATGAGGACTCTTTATCTGACCAAATTCTTGAAAAGCTAGGACAATCTTTAGAAATACTCTATTCAATGGATTTTTTGGTTCAAAAACTATTATATTTATCAAAATTAGAACAAAATATAATACCTTTTAAACAAAATGTTTTTAATTTATCAGAAACAATATCTTTAATAGTAAAAAATCTTGATTTTATTGCTGTTAATAAAAATATTAAAATAACTACTATAATTGATAAAAACATACAAATAAATGGTGATAAAGAACTAATTTATATAGCATTATATAATGTTATTGAAAATTCACTAAAATACACAGAAAAAGGAATAGTTTCAGTGATTGTTACAAAATCTGATAATTTTACAATGATAAATGTAGAAGATAGTGGATGTGGAATCCCTGAAGATAAAATAGATAGAATATTTGATAGATTTTTTAGAGTTGATGAAGCAAGAAAAATTAACGAGGGGTATGGTATTGGTTTAACTATTGTAAAAAGAATAATAGATTTGCATAAAGGTAAAATAAATGTTAAAAGTAATTTGGGATATGGGACAAATTTTGAAATTATACTGGATAGAATGGGGATGCGTTTTTAATTCGTTATTTGAGTTTTCATAGATATTTTTTTATTAATCTAATTAACAATTCGTCGTCTATTGGTTTTGAGATATAGTCATTAAATCCAAACTCTATAATTTTTTCTTTTTCTTCTTTCATAGCTTTTGCAGTAACTGCTATTATAGGAATGTTTTTTCCTTCTTCTATTTTTCGTATTAAAGTAAAAGCATCAAAACCACTCATTTTTGGCATCATAATATCCATTAAAATCATGTCTGGTTTTTCTCTCAAAAATTTTTCTATGACTTCGACTCCATCTTTTGCAAAAATTAAATTATAATAATTTTCTAACATCATTCCAATAGTTATTTGACCAACATACTCATCTTCAGCAATTAATATTTTTTTATTTTTTTTATCGATATTTATATTTTCAGAATAATTATCATTTGAGATTGTAACTTTTGATTGAGTTTTGCAAGTTTCACAATTAATTGGAATAAAAAATTTTACAGTAGTGCCAACTCCGATTTCACTTTCAACTTTAATTTCGCCATTAAGTAAATTAATAAATTTTTTTACTATTGTAAGTCCTAATCCAGTACCTTTATACTTTTTTGTGTCAGAACTATCAATTTGCCTAAAGGCTTCAAAAATATAATGAATATTCTTTTTCTCAATACCTATACCAGTATCTTTTATTTCAAAGTATAATTTATTTTGATTTTGGTGTATTTTTAGTATAATTTTACCTTTTTCTGTAAATTTAACTGAGTTTCCAAGAATATTCAAAAGAATTTGATTCAATTTATCGAAATCGGAATTAATTATATCTGGTATATCTAAAGATTTTTCTATAAAAAATTGTATATCTTTAGTTAGTATTAGGTTTTTAACTAAATTTATCAAATTATTTAATAAGTCATTTAGGTTAAATTCGGTAATTTTAACACTCATTTTTCCAGATTCTACTTTTGAAAGGTCTAAAATATCATTTATTAAATTAAGTAATCTTTCGCCACTTTGGTAAACGAGTCCAAGCCCTTCTTTTTGTTTATTTGTGAGATTTTCCGAATTATATTTTAGTAACATTTTTGAAATTCCTATTACAGCATTCATAGGAGTCCTAAGTTCGTGACTAATATTAGCCAAGAATTCGCTTTTCATTTTGTTTGAACTTATAGCAATTTCTTTAGATTTAATTATTTCTTCTTCTGTTTTTTTTCGTTCTGTAATATCTCTAATTATTCCAGAAAATAATATTTTATTTTTTACTTGAACCTCTGTCACTCCAAGTTCAATAGGAAAAATCTCACCATTTTTTTTTACAGCAATTAGTTCTTTTTTTTGACCGATTACTTTTTTTATACCAGTATTTAAATAATTTGCAAGATATTGATTATGAGAAGATTTATGAGGTTCTGGCATAAGAATAGAAATATTTTTTCCAATTAATTCTTCTGGTTTATATCCAAAAATATTTTCTATTGACTCATTCACTTCTTCTATTATGCCATTATCATTTATTGTTATTATAGCATCTAAAACATTATTAAATACAGCTCTTATTTTTGCTTCACCCTCTATTGCTTTGTCTCTTTCTTTTCTGTAATCGAATATTTTATTTGTTAAGTCAGTTGTATCTTGAATGGAAATTAAAGCATAAAATTCAGTTGCATCTTGCGACTGTATTGCACTAACTGTCGTTTGTTGAACTCGTAATTTACCATTATATGTAGGGATTTCTATAATATAATTATGAAAATATGAAGATAAAAGTAAAGGAGGTCCGCCCAAAAAAATGTCTTTTAATCTTAATTCATTTATCTTTTCATTAAAATTTGGAAAGAAAAGTCTTATATCTTTATTTATTATATCTTTTTTATCAATCTTAGTCCATTCTTCTAATATTTCATTCCAATATATAACATTAAAATTTCTATTTATTATAAAAATGCCAATTGGAAAATGATCGAATATTTCAAAGTAATTATTACTTTCAACCATCTCTTACCTCATTACATTTTTTTTTCAATCTCTTCTATTAAATTTTTTAGAGAATCTAATTCAAAAATTAAAATTATATCTCCTTTAATTTCTAAGTCTTTTATTATAAAAGTAGAGCGTATAAATATAATATCACTTTTATTAGCTATACTTATTTTTACTAACTCATAAATATTACTAATTTTACTTTCATTATAGAATGGTATAGAATACTTAATATATTTATTTAGAATATTTGAAATTGATCCAACAATTGCATTAATTAAAATATTACCAATTTCTGTTAATACACCTATTCTTATAGAATCAAAATCATAATTTTGTGCAATATCATCAGTGACTATATCTATAAGTTTTGAGGCATTTTTTGAGGAAAAAATTAGGATAGAACTACCAGAAAACCCACCTTTAAATTTTAATCTTATTGAAGAAATATTTTCATCGTAATTTTTAAGTTCATCTTTCATATCATTTTCATTTGATATAATTTTTGCAACAGGAACTTTTAATAATATATGATGTTTTACTATTTCATTTAATAAACTAGATGCTTTACCAACACCTATATTTACTAATTCTTTAATTATATCGAGTTGAAAATCTGTCAATTCCATTAACAATCCTTAAAACATATTTGTCTAATAATGTAAATCTCAAAAAATTTTATGGAATCAGATACCCTTTTTCCATAGAGAAAACACTTTTAAACATATTTTTCCGTGTTATCGATGCCCAGTGGTTTTAGTACTATATTTTTCTAATTGGAATGCGAATTATTTAATATTTTTTCGATTGCATTTAAAACTTCTTCTTTTTTAAATGGTTTATTTATTATATCTTTTGCTCCCATATTAAAACATTCTTTTTTAGTAGTTTCTTGAATATCGGCAGTCATAATTATTGTTGGGACATTTATATTAAATTGTTTCATATTTTTTAAGACTTCTATTCCATCAAATTCTGGCATAAGTAAGTCGAGTAATAAACAATCAAAATATTCTTCCGAAAGTTTTTTCATAGCATCTTTTCCATTAGAACACTCAAAAAAAGTATAGTTTTTTTCTTTTAGAATATTTGTGATATTGAGTCTTTGAAATAAAGAATCTTCTACAACTAAAATTTTTGCCATACCAATCTCCATATCTTTAATAATTGTGTATATAAATATATTAAATTATTTTTTATAATATTTCAATTTTTTCTGTGAAAAAGTTCATTATTTCTTCGATTTTTTGGTAATTTTTACATAAATTCAATCTAAAATTGACAAAAATCATTTTCTAAATTATACTATCTACGGAAACAAGGGGTAGCTACCCTTTGCTTCCGTAGACATCTAAATAGATAAATTTTTACTAAAAAGAGAATAAACATGGAAAAAATTTTAGTTTTGGACTTTGGTGGGCAGTATGCTCATTTAATTGCAAGAAGATTTAGAAATCTTGGATTTTATTCAGAAATTGCCCTACCTTCTATTGAAGAATCAAAAATTACTAAAGTTGCAGGGATTGTTCTTTCTGGGGGTCCTTCTTCTGTTTATGAAAAGGATAAACCTCATTTTAACAGTAAAATCCTTAATTTAAATATCCCAATACTTGGTTTGTGCTATGGTCACCAGCTTTTAAATCTCGAATACGGTGGTAAAGTAGAGCAAGCAAAAATTGGTGAGTTTGGTTTTGCTTCTTTTGAAAAAGTTAAAGACTCACCAATGTTTGAAGGTGTTGAATCAAAATCGCAAGTTTGGATGAGCCATTCTGACGAGGTCACAGAAATACCAACGGGTTTTGAAGTCATTGGGTCTACTAAAGATTGTAAATATACTGCTGTACAAAACCTTAATTTAAAAAGGTTTGGTTTTCAGTTTCATGCTGAGGTTAAAGACACACCAATAGGGGATAAAATTTTTGCTAATTTTGCGAAATTTTGTGGGATGCCAAAAAATTGGGATAGCTCAAAAGTATTGGCTTTGATAAAAAAAGAAATTATCCACGATGCAAAAGATAAGAATGTTTTACTTTTTTTGTCAGGTGGAGTTGACTCATCTGTTGCTTTTGCTTTGTTGAATGAAACACTTGGACAACAAAGAGTTATGGGGCTTTATATAAATAATGGTTTTATGAGAAAAAATGAGACCGAAAAAATTAAAGATGGCTACGAAAAACTTGGCTACAAAAATTTCATGATTGAAGATGCCACAGAGACTTTTTTAAAAGCAGTTGAAGGACTTACTGACCCGCAACAAAAAAGAAAAGCCGTTGGTGAAACATTCTTAAAAATAAGAAACGAGGTTGTAACAAGGTTAAATCTCGATGAGGATAATTGGCTTTTAGGGCAGGGGACTTTATACCCTGATATAATAGAATCTGGTGGCACAAAACATTCTCACACAATAAAAACACATCACAATAGAGTTGATGGGATACAGCAATTGATAGAAAAAGGCTTAATAATCGAACCATTAAAAGAACTCTACAAAGATGAAGTTAGGGTCATAGGAAAAGCCGTTGGTTTACCTGACGAGATTGTCTTTAGACATCCATTCCCAGGTCCTGGACTATCTATAAATGTGTTATGCTCTGATGGAAAATTATCTAATCAAGATGAATTTTTGCTAACAAAAGATAAGTTAAAATCTCTTGATTTATCAAGTTTTTTAAAGAATAATTATGAAATTTATCCACTTCCAGTAAAATCTGTTGGTGTTCAAGGTGATTTTAGGACTTATAGGTTTCCTGCAACTCTAAAAATAGAAAATTTATTTGAAAATTTTATAGGTTGGGATAATCTTGAGAAAATTTCTTCGTTTATAACGAATAATATAAACACTGTTAATCGTACAATAATAGAAATTTTTAATAAAAAAGAATGTAATTTACAATTTGGTTATTGTACAAAAGATAGGCTTGATATAACTCGAGAAGTTGATGCAATAGTTATAGAAGAACTAAAAAAATCTGGCTGGTATCAAAAGATTTTTCAACATCTAACTATAAATTTGCCATATTCTTATGATGAAAAATCATCAGCAATTGTTTTAAGACCAGTAATTTCTGAAGATGTTATGACAGCAAGATTTGCAAACCTTGACTTAAACCTACTCAAAACAATAGTTGATAGGATTTACAAACTTTCTTTTGTTGACGCACTATATTATGATATAACAAACAAACCCCCAGCAACTTTTGGATGGGAATAATTTTTTTATAAAAACATCAATTTTTTAAAAATCTATTTATTTTTTTTGTAAATTCTATTAGAATATATAACACGGATTAACACTGATTAGGAAGATATTACACAGATTAAACTGACTGCTATAAAAAAGCGTAGTATGTGTAATCTATAATAATTTGTGTTAATCCAAAATAATCCGTGAAAATCTGTGTTATATCGAGGGTATTTATGAAAAACGAAGGACCAATTATTATTCCAATAGCAAGCGGCAAAGGTGGCGTTGGTAAAACGGTAATTTCTGTTAATTTAAGTTTTGCTTTAGCACAGCTTGGCAAAAAAACGATTTTGATAGATTTAGACTTTGGCGGAGCTAATATACATACATGTCTTGGGTATGATATTGCACCTGATGGGATTGGGAATTTTCTTAATGAAAAAAGGATTCATTTATCAGAATACCTTTTAACAACTGATCATAAAAATTTAACATTTATCCCAGGTGATGCAGAAATGGTTGGCATTGCAAACATAACAAACCCTCAAAAAAAGAAACTTATAAATCAGATACTTGCATTAGAAGCAGATTACATAGTGTTAGACTTGGGAGCTGGTTCTACATTTAATACAATAGATTTTTTTATGACAAGTTCCTTTGGTGTAATAGTGGCAATGCCTGAGTTGACCTCGATTCTTAATGCTTATGCTTTATTAAAGAATACGATTTTTAGACTACTCTATGTAAATCTAAAAAAATATCCAGAATTAAAACCAGTATTTGATGTTCATCTTCAAAATGGTGGTGAAGCGGCTTGGAAAATATCAGAAATCTTAGATAAAATTTTTGAAATTGATCCAGAAATTCATGCTGAAGCGGCATCGATTATTGATTCTTTTAGTTCAAAAATAATTATAAATATGGCTTACAAACCAAAAGATGTTGCAATGGGTGAAAGACTAAGAAAAATTGCAAAAAGTTATATTGGTATAGAAATGGAATATCTTGGATTTCTTTACAGGGATAAAATTGTAGAACAATCAATTGCAGCAAGGACTCCTCTTGCTATTTTTGCACAAGATAGCCAAACATTTCAAACTATTCTTAGAATGGCTTATAAGATTGTAAATGCAAGAAAACTTCCTTATTTTATACTTGATATTGATAATTACGAAGACTCGTTAGAAATTTTACTTGAAGAGGCAACAGATGACCTTGTTAGTAGAATTGAAGGGTATGAAAAACTCGCAGACGAAAACCTTTTAACTGTAAATGAGTTAATTTCTATTGTAAAAAATCTTGAATACGAAACTCTTACTTACAAAAAAAGAATTCAAGAACTCGAAGGCGAATTGATTAAATATAGAAAATAATTTCCATAGCAACTGTTGCTAAATTGTGAGTTTTGAATTTATAAATTTGATATATACCCAATCGCTTTTAAAAAGGGTAATGAGAATAATATTACCTCAAGAATTAGTTTAATTCGTTAATAAAACAAAGAAAATACACAAAACAAGACAAATTTGATTAAAAACTCCAATAAATTTGAAAAAAATCACATTTTTTATTGAAATACTCTTTAATTCTTTGTAGTTGCGATAAAAAAAAGAACTGATGATTTTACTCATCAGTTCTCGAAAGTTTTTTTTAGTTTTTTTAGAAGAATGCGTTTCTAATACCAAATCCGAGTTGAGGGAAAAGACCTCCTTCAATTTCAGATGCTATAAAGAAGAAAGCATTTTCAAAGTAAATAGCAAACTTTCTAAAAATTCCAAATCTTTCTATTTTAAATAAATCTATCTGATACATAAAACCTGCTAATATTTTACCATCTTTTAGTGGTGCGTAACTTCTTTTTCTTTCTATTTCATAATATTGTCCACTTGTTTCATAAGGGCTTCCACCATAACCACTAAACCAGTAAAATCCAG
>Ga0154487_1261_pt1 | contig 26113 bp, 25 predicted proteins | sample RifGroD1_FD_115966 | JGI IMG/M metagenome (GOLD analysis project Ga0154487, IMG submission 115966) | Spirochaetes bacterium GWD1_27_9 | reverse complement strand
TGTTTTTATTCAATTTATTTTTCTTCTATTAGCTAACATAATCCGTGTCAATCTGTGCAATAATCAGTGCTAATCTGTGTTATATTAAAAAAAAATAATAAAACCGTCAATCTTTTTTTGTATTTGAAATAGAGATTTTTTTGTATTGGGTAAAAATTTTGAACGATTAAAATTTCTTAATTTTTTGGGATAATTTAATTATTGTTTTTCCAACCATTGGTTTTGGAGAAAAAATAAAATTTGCATCCGATTACAAAAAAAATTAAAATTTTACTTGACAAAATTAAAATTTTATATAAAACTACTGGCATATAATTTTAGTAAAGGAAGGCAAATTACTATGGCGACAATGAAATCAGCATTTTACTTTTGGTTTTATTTTTACTTTTATCATTTCTCGCAGTAGGAAATTTGTAATTTCTTTATAATTACAGGTTTTTTATTGTTGATAAAAAACCTGTAAAGATAAAGTAAAGAAGACAGGTTTAAAAGCCTGTCTTTTTTTTTACAAAAAAATAAAAGAAATATATCAAGGAGAGCAATTATGATTGGTAAACAAATTAGACTTGAAAGATTGATTAGCAGAGATACGGGGACAACTGTCATTGTTCCTATGGATCATGGTGTTACAGTAGGTCCAATACCAGGACTTGTTAATATGAAAGAAACAATTAAAAACATTGTTGATGGCGATGTTAATGCTGTAATTCTTCACAAAGGGATTATTACTACTGGTCACAGAGGACAAGGCAAAGATGTTGGACTTTTTGTACATTTGAGTGGCTCGACTGTTTTATCTCCAGACCCAAATCATAAAGTTTTGGTTTGTACAGTAGAAGAAGCGATTAAACTTGGGGCTGATGGTATTTCTATCCATGTAAATCTTGGTGCAGAAGATGATACTAAAATGCTTCAGGATTTTGGTATGATTGGTAAACTTTGTTCGGACTGGGGAATGCCTTTACTTGCTATGATGTACACAAGAGGTAAAAAAATTCAAAATGAATATGATGTTGAAGCTGTTAAACTTGCAGCAAGAGTTGCTAACGAACTTGGAGCAGATATGGTAAAAGTAAGTTTTACTGGCGATGTAGAATCATTCTCAAAAGTAGTTGAAGGTTGCTCGATCCCTGTTTTAATTGCAGGTGGAGAAAAGGCTAAATCAACAAAAGACGTATTAGAAAATGTAAAAATGGCTATGCAGGCTGGTGCTAGAGGTGTTTCTATTGGTAGAAATGTATTCCAACATTCAAATCCAACAAATTTTTGTAGAGGAATATCTCAACTCGTTCATAAAAATGTATCTGTTGAAGATGCCTTAAAAATTACAGGAGAATAATATGAGAAAAGTATGGATTGAGATTACAGAATGGGAAAAAAGTTTAATCACTGATTGTCTTGAAAATAGCGTTGATGCTTTTTTTGTTAAAGAAGAATCTCTTGTTTCTAAAATAAAAGAACTTGCTAAAGTTGATGTTTATAATATAAATAATTTACCAGAAAATATTCAATTTTTTAAAATAAATTCTAAAGAAGACGAAGAAAAAGCAAGTAAAATATCAGAAAGTGTTAGCCTTGTTATAGAGACTGGCGATTGGAAAATCATTCCTTTTGAGAATCTTATTGCTCAAAGAGATAATCTTTTTGCAAGTGTAGATAATTTAACAGACGCTCAAGAAGTTGCTGGTATTCTTGAAATAGGGGTAACTGGTGTTTATGTACATAACTGTTCTTCTGATGAAAAAGTTAAAATCTTAAAAAAACTTAAATCAGAAAAGGGTAATATAGAATTATCTGAAGGTGAAATTGTATCTGTTGAAAAATTAATCACAGGTGACAGAATTTGTATTGATACAATTTCAAATATGGTTGAAGGCGAAGGAATGCTTGTTGGTGATTATTCTAATGGAATGATTTTGGTAAACTCTGAGTCTCAAGACAATCCTTATGTTGCATCTCGTCCTTTTAGAATAAATGCAGGGGCTGTTCATTGTTATGTTATGACTCCAGAAAATAGAACTAAATACCTTGCTGACCTAAGAAGTGGTGACGAAGTTTTGATTGTAAATAATAAAGGTGAGACTTTTGTATCTGTAATAGGTAGAATAAAACTCGAAAAAAGACCAATGTTAAGGATCGTAATTAAAGGAAAAATAAAAGATTTTAGTGTAGTCTTACAAAATGCAGAAACTATAAGAGTTGTAACTCCAGATGGCAAGTCAAAATCAGTTGTGAGTTTAAAAACTGGTGATAAAGTTACAATTTTTGAAGAAAAAGGTGGAAGACATTTTGGTCACAAAATCGAAGAAACTATTGAAGAAAAATAGATCGTTAAAAACTCAATCCAATAAGTAAACTATATAATTTGTTTTATTTTTTTAGGTAAATTATTAGTTTACTTTTGGAATGTTTTTTATAACTATTTATCATTTAAACACTTAGTATTATTTATATTTTATTAACGCGAATATTGTATTATATTTACTATAAATTTTATACCAACTATTAACTGGTTTTAATGATAACTAAGATTAATTAAAGCCACGAGGGTTACGAACAGACTGTGTAAATAGGCGATTTTTTTACAAAGACCCAAAAATTTTTTGTAAAGTTTTGACTATTTACACAGTCTGTTCCTGTCAATAGAGATAAATGTTTAAGGTATAGAGACAATTTGGACAATTGTCACTATAAACTCAATATAACCTTACCAAAAGGGCGATTTTCAATTTGAAATTTTTGAGCTTCGGAAGCTTCTGATAGTGGAAATTCTTTCGAAATAACAGGGCTAATCTTATTTTGTTTTACAAGATCAATTATAACTTTATAAGCCGATTGAAGTTCATCAGCAGATTGTGATATCAGAGCAGCAAAACCAATCATACTTGAATTATGAAAAATCAAATCAAAAACATTCAGATTAGTTATAGCACCCATAGTTGCACCATAAATAACATGTTTTCCATTATATGAGATAGCCCCTGCTGCTTCTCCTGAAAAACTTCCACCAAGGCCATCAACTATAATATCTACACCTTTATTGTTTGTTAATTCCATAACTTTAGGAACAATTTTTTCTTTTGAAAGATCAATGACGTTTTGATAGCCAAGATTTTTAGCTTGATTTGCTTTATCAGTAGAACCTGCGGTAGAAATAATAATACTGGCACCTAAAGCTTTAGCCAATTGAATTCCTGCGTTTCCAACAGCACCACCTACTGCAGGAATTAACACACTTTTATTTGCCACAAAACTACCCGATTTGAGAGCTAAAAAAGCGGTCAGATAAGCGATAAGAAATCCAGCAGCTTGGGAGTCATTGAGATTTTCTGGAATAGCTACACATTGTTGGGAAGGAATAGAAACAAATTCTTGCCAGGTTCCATCTATGGTTATACCAAATTGTCCTGTAAACATAACTCTTGTACCTGTTTTCCAATTTGTGTTTCCCGAATTAACTATAACTCCTGCTCCTTCAAACCCAGGTACTAACGGAAGTTTTGAACCATGATAATTACCTAATCTTAATGTATTATCACCTGCATTTATAGCAGCTTTTGTTATTTTAACTAAAACTTCATTTTTGCCACAGACAGGCTCTGGTAAATCAACTAATTTTAACTGTTCATATCCACCATACTGTTTATATTGTATTGCTTTCATATTTTCCTCCTATTATTAATTATTCAATAATTCAACTATTTTGTAGCCATATTCCTGCGAAGATAAAGGACCATTTGCTGTTACAAATCTACCATCTACAATAATATTTTCATTAACAAATATTGCTCCATTTTTTGTCAGTTCATCGGCAAATGTCATCCCGATAGAACCTCCATTTTTTAAATCATCGATTGGACATGTGGCTTTAATTCCTTTTAAAACTCCTGCTTTTGCCAAAACTATCGGGCCTGCACATATCGCTGCTATAATTTTTTTCTGATTGTTAAATTTTTGTATTAACGAATGCAATTCTTTATCTTCCCATAGATATTGTATAGCACCAGCACCTCCTGTTATTGCAATTGCGTCATAATCAGAAGGATTTATTTCTTTTATGATTTTTTCAACTTTTATCAAATTTTTCACAATTACATAACCTTCTGATGGATTATTTTTTACAAACGTTGGATCAAAATACATACCATTAATTAATCCATTTTTCGTACTTACAATATCAAAGGCAATCCCATTCTTGCCAAATTCTTGAATTACAAAAAACAATTCATCGGTATAAAAATTCTCTGGTGCTATAACAACGAGAATTTTCTTGATAGTCACAGTATTTTTTTTGTTTTTTAATTCGCAAGCTAAAATACTCGAACATAATAATAAAACGCATAAAATCGTTATTATTATTTTTTTTATTCTTTGATCTTTCATTTTTCTCTCCTGATTATTATTTATGTGTTAAATATAACAAAGAATGAAAAATAAAACTTGCATTATTGGCTTAAAAAATACGACTATTAGACATTTTTTTGAAAATTAGAATGTTATGATTTTATATACTCAAAGAATTCTAAAAGGTAAATAGATTTTTTTCTCTAATTCTTTAAAAACAATGGGATTATACCGATTGTTCTAATTGACCATTTAGAAAATTGAGTATATATAAAAATATTATTTAAAAATCTGAATTCAAATTATTATTATCTGTCTGTTTTAACTGTATTCTTTTTGGAGTTTTTCCGAATTCAGTTTTAAAACATCTTATAAAGTACGATAAGTTTTCAAATCCTGTAAGAAAACATATTTCAGTAATCGAATAATTTGTATTTTTTATCATCTGAAGTGCTTTTTCAAGTCTTTTTTTGTTTATCCATTCTTTGGGAGGCATATTAAATGTTTCATTGAATTTTTTCTTAAATGAACTAAGACTCATGTTTGTTTTTTTTGCAAATTCAGGAACAGTTAAAGGTTCAGAATATATTTTCAATAGAACATTTCTAAACTCGCTATTCATTTGTTTCTGTTGTGATTCAATAAATTTCTTTATTTTTCCTTCCGAATCCGCATCAATTAAGTTAATAAGTAATTCGATAATTTTATTTCTAACCATTATTTCTTTATATTGATGATTATGATTAAAATATGGAATTAAAGAGATGATGCTGCTTTCAACAAAAGGATTCATTTCGAGTATTTGTACATTATCATCTTCAATATTTATAGATGTTTTCACATCTTGATTGATTTTATATATTTCCTGAATAATGCTGTCATCAATTGAAATCATAACGACCTCATATTTTTCGTCCTCATCTCCTAATATTTGTGATGCGATATAACTTCCTTTTCCCATAAATATTATATGACCAGCTTTTATAATGTATTCATTGCTTCTAGTTTTTAAAATTTTACATCCTTTTAGAATAAAAACAATCAAGCTGTTTTCCAGTAGTACTTTACAATTGTCCTGTTTTTTGCAAATTTTATACTCAGAAATAACGATACCATTTAAGTCTAATTTTTTATTATTTGATTCTTTAAAATAATCATGTAAGCCGATCATATAATATCCTAAAAATTATTATTTTATTATCGATTGTTAATTTATAGGTTTCCAAATTTATTTAGAGAAATACCTTGTATTGGCTTTATATGGTATCCAACTGTTTTATATATATGAGATGTTTTTCTATAAATTATATGGCTAAATAATCTTTTTGATAAATATTACCCTATTTTACCTTTTAGAATATCGTTTACAACCTGAGGATTTGCTTTTCCTTTTGATTGTTTCATAATTTCGCCAACAAAAAAGCCAAAAAGTTTAACCTTACCACTTTTGTATTCAGCAACTTTATCTTGATTTGCATTTAAAATACTATCGATTAAATTTTCAATTTCTTTTGTATCTGTGATTTGTTTAACGCCTTCAGTTTCTATGATTTCCATTAAACTCTTTTTATTGTCGAATGCTTTTCTTATTACAGATTTACCAATTTTACCACTGATTTCATTACTATCGATTTTCTTTAAAAAACTTGCAAAATCATCTGCTGTAATGTGAAATTTATCAAATTCTTGTGTAATATAAGATAGTATTTCATTAAAAAACCAATTTGCAATATTTTTTGGGTTGTTGTATAATTTTAAAGTTTCTTCAAAATAATTTGCATACTCTGGATTTACCATCATTAATTTTGATTCTTCTTCTGTTAGATTATAATCTTTTTGATATTTTCTTTTTTTATCTAAAGGTGACTCTCCAACTTTTTTTCGCAAACTATCTATTAATTCATCTGTTAGAGTTAAAGGTAGTAAATCTGGGTCTGGGAAATATCTATAATCATGAGATTCTTCTTTACTTCTCATTAAAAAAGTTTTTTGAGAACTTTCATCCCAAAGTCTCGTCTCTTGTTCGATTGGTAAGCCTAATTTTTTTAATTTTTTTTGTCTTTCAACTTCAAAATCAATTGCTCTTTCAATCGCTTTAAATGAGTTCATATTTTTAATTTCTGTTTTAACACCCAAAGTTTTAGTCCCGCGAGGTCTGATAGAAATATTAGCATCACACCTTAAGCTACCTTCTTCAAGATTTCCATCACAAATTCCTAAAGAAACTAAAATTGCCCTTAACATAATAACATATTCTTTTGCCTCTTTTGCAGTGCTAATATCTGGCTCAGTAACAATTTCTATTAAAGGAACGCTCGATCTATTGTAGTCAACAGCACTTGCCTTAGACCCCCATATACCAGGAGCCCCAACATGCACCATTTTACCAGCATCTTCTTCCATGTGAATACGGTTTAATTTAATTTTTTTAGAAACCCCATCAACTTCAATTTCTACCCAACCACCACTACAAATAGGCTCTTCAAATTGTGAAATTTGGTAAGCTTTTGGTAAGTCTGGATAAAAATAATTTTTTCTTGCAAAAACAGACTTCTTATTTATCTTACAATTTACTGCTATACCTGCTAAGATTGCCATATTAACAGATTCTTTATTTAAAACTGGTAAAACTCCTGGCTGACCTGTACAAACAGGGCATGTATTTGCATTCGGAGCATTACCAAATTCTGTTGGACACGAACAAAATAATTTAGAATGCGTTTTTAAGTGAGCGTGAACTTCAAGACCAATAACAGTTTCGTAGTCTTCAACTTCTTTTATAGAAAGGTTTTCTTGGACTTCTTTTTCTTTACCTGTTCTCCCTTTTTGAGGTGGCACTAAAAAACTCGTACCTTCAAGTATTGGTGCATTTTTTAATAAACCTTCCATGTGTTCCCAAATTTTTGCATTATCATCTCTTAAAAAAGCATCTTTTTGAATAGCATGACTTGCAGGTTGTAAATCATTACAAGGAGCACTGTTTATTACCTCTGCATATTTTAGAAAATCTTCGATACCAGCTTCAAATTGCTTTTTTTCTTCATTTGAAACTTCAAAAGAACCAAGATTTATTAATTTATCAATATCAATGTGTCTTTTATCACTCATTAGTTTTACCTTACATAAGTTAGAATATTTTTGTAAAGATATAACATATTTTTAATTTTGTAAATGGAAAAATTATAAATTCTTTTTTGAATAACAAAAATTATATTGACTTTATATGTTAAAATATTATTTTAATATGGAAAAAACTATGGCTAAATAAAGAAGATACAACATTAACTTTATCAAATACTAAACAAGAATTATTAAATGCTTATAATGAAATGGTAAAAAAATTGAAGAGCAGAGTCAAAATGAATTAAAACCAGAAAAAATTCTTAAAAAATTAGAAATAGAGACAACAAATTATAATAAAATAAAAGAAGCAATTGATATAAAAAATCTAAATTTGAAAAAGAGACTCAAATTACAAAAGAAGAACTTGATAAGAGAGAAAAAACCTCTGATGAACTTGAGAAAAAAGTTGATAATTTTCAAAAAGATTTAACAACTACGGTTAATAACGCAATTAAAGATACACAAGATAAACTTACCAAAGAGCAAAGTGTTGAAGATGCATCAAATACAAAAATAATTAATGATTTGAGTCAAATATTAAGCGACAAATAAATTCTTTCTCTAACTATTGAAACAATGAGAGTTAAACCCTTTGTTCTAATTAACCTTTTAGAAGTATTTGAATATATAAAAATAATTTTTTATTATGTTACTAAAAAAACTCTTTTTTTATGTTTTTTTTACGAAATTTAGAGTATAATATTTAATAGGAAGGCTTAAAACTTGAGGTATATAATGAAGACTAAATTTTTAATATCAATAATTTTTCTAAATATAATTTTTAATGGCTTTGCGGCATCAATAAATGTTGATGAACTTAGTATAATAGCTGATAGTTATTTTATAACTGACAAAAATACAAAATTTCAAATGAATACTTATTTTAAATTTGTAACATCTTTTGACGGTGGATATAAATTTGCAGCAAAGGTTGCTTTTGAGACAAATACTAAACTACTTCAGCAAAATTTTGTTACAAATCAGTTTAATATTGGTAATATTTATCTTTTTTTTAACAAAGCAGAAGTTACAATAAAAAATCTTGCAAATTCGCATTTATCCTTTTCTTTTTGGACTGGTACTTATAAATATCTTGGTGATGGTAATAAATATAGAGGATTTTTGTATTATCCAGACACTCCAAATGTTGATTATCAAGGCTTTTATCGCTTGAGAGGAACAGGACTTACGACTCAGATAAAATTTTGGGAAGATAGATTTAGAGCTGAGTTTCATATATATAACAACTCAAATTTTATTAGTTTAGACCCAACAGCTTACAATTTTTTTAGTATAGATAGTGAAGTTGGATTGTACTTTAAAAATGTAAATTTTGAGATTTTTGGTGGCTACACAAAAGATTTGGTGATACCAATTGAAGATTCTACAAATGATATGATAAATGGACGTGGGAAAGTTGGTACAAGTTTTTGGGTTGGTAATGAATACATCGACTTTTTTACATGTTTTGGAATATCAAACCTAGATGTAAACTCTACAAATATAAATTTTAACTCTTTTTATTTACTAGGAGAATTACATTTTAAACTTTTTGTAACAGACAACACAATTTCATTTATGACTCGCCCAACTTTATACAATGAGTTAAATAAAATAAAAAGAGGTGATTCGTACGACTTTGATTTAAATTACAAACTAAATATTACAGTAAAAGATTTTCCTTTGTCTGGTGGACTTTTATTTAACTTAAAATATTCTCTTGCAAGCTCAACAAATTGGAGTCTTGCGTTGTCTCCTTTTTTATCTATAACAACTTTTGGTGTTGTTTGGAATTTAAATATCCATTACGACTTTGCTGCAATCCAAAGAGAAAAATATCTCGATGGTTTAAGAATAGTTTTAGGTGTTTCCTCACAGTTTTAAGGCATAAAAATAAAGTGTTAACTATCACAATTACTTGATTTTACACCAAATAGAAAATCTTAATTTGAGTAGAGAGTGAATTTTTTACGAAATTCATTCTCCCTCATAAAACCGTATTTACAAATTTCCTGCATATGGCATACTAAAAAACCCTCTCCAAACATTTCAAAAGTTACTAAATAAAAACTCTTTTGATGTGCTATTATTCATAAGAGTTTTAAAAATATAAAAATAGTTTAAAAATTTATTAATTTATAAATGTAAAATATAAAAAAACTATAACTTTTTGACAATATTTATCTTTTTATTTCTAATTTTATATTTTTTTCATAAAACTCTTTGATCAAATAATTATTTTATTAAAAAAAATAAATTTTACACCCATATTAACCAGCTCTTGACTTTAATTATTTAAAAAGTTAAAATATTTATATATAACACTGATTAATCAGATTGTCTCAAATTAAGATAGATTAAATTGTGTAACTATATGCAGTAACTATATTTAACTTTTAGAATTTTTGACAAACTAAAAAGTATAGAGGTAAAATTTAATGCAGTATAGAAGATGTATTTCTTGTGGAAATTATTTTGAAATTACAGAAGAAAATAAAGAAGCATTATACTGCTCGGAAGATTGTTATAGCGAGTATTTTGTTTGTCTTGTTTGTGGAAATTATTTTCCAATAAGTGAAATTGTAAAAAATAAAAAAGTTATATGTTGCAAAGAATGTAGTGATAAAATATAATTTTATAACACAGATTAATCGGATTGACACGGATTAAATTGTGTAACTATAAATAATAACACTACTTAACTTTTATAATGACAATTGTTCAAATTGTCATTAATTTATAGTCTATAAATTGTGACAAACCAAAAACTTTTGGTATATGAGGAAAAAATGGACATTCTTGGAGTTTCTGATTGGATTGATCCACTAATTTATTCGGAACAATTAAAATATAGGATGGCTGGTGTTGATATTATAATAAGTTGCGGAGATATTTCTTCAAGCTATCTTGATTTTATAATGAGTGAATTAAATAAACCATTATACTTTGTTGTAGGTAATCATGTTGGAAGAAGTAGAATATCAAAAACTCCTTTGGGACAAACGGCTTTAGATATGCCAAGCTGTTTTAAAAATCTACATTTAAAAGTTCATAATTACGAAGGGCTTTTAATTACAGGTTTTCAAGGCTCTATATGGTATAATGGTGGACCATTTCAATATAAACAATGGGAAGTTTATTTCAGACTCCTAAAAATACTCCCAAGATTAATATATAATAAAATTAGATATGGTAGATTTATTGATATTTTTGTGTCACATTCCGCCCCTTTTGGTGTTGGAGATCAAAAAGACCCATGCCATATAGGATTGAAAGCTTTTAATTTATTTATAAAGTTATTTAAACCAAAATTATTCTTACATGGTCATATTCACATTTACGATAGAAATGAAAATAGAATTAGAGAATACAATGGAACTAAAGTAGTAAATTGTTCTGGTTTTATGCGTACAAAAATTTAGTTTTGGTATATACTGAGGGGAAATTTTTAATGAGCAGTATGAATATAAGTGATATGTCAATAAAAGAAAAAACAAAAGAAGATTTTGATAGGGCTTATTTCGAAGCTATGATAAGTAGAATATTTGACCGATTTCAAGGAGAAAAAGATTCTTTACTTTCTTTTAGTGAAATTATGAAATTCGTTAAAATTAAAAACCAATCTTATAAAGGAATGCAGTTTGTTTTGATCGATGATATAGTTGGAAGTGAAGGAAGATATAATGATTTTAACAAAAAATTCCTTCCAAAAAGAAGAATATTAAGAGAGAGATGGCAAAGGGTTGACGAGGCTCATTATAAAGATGTTATTCTACCACCGATACAATTATATCAACTCGGCAAAGCGTATTTTGTTAGAGATGGAAACCACAGAGTATCAGTTGCAAAAAGACAGGGAATGGAATTTATCGATGCAGAAGTAACAGAAATTTACACCGATATTGAAATAAATCCAGACATGACAAAAGAAGACTTAGTAAAAATTCTAATAGAAAATGAACGAAAAAATTTCTTGGAAATGACAAATCTTTCAGAACTAAGAGATGTTTCAATGATTAATTTTACCACAACAGGACTGTTTGATACACTCCTTACTCATATAAACGGTCACCAATATTTTCTTGGAATTGATAAAAAAGAAAGCGTTAGTTTTGACGAGGCATTACTAAGCTGGTATGACAATCTGTTTTTACCAATAATCAAAGAAATAGAAGAAGATCGAATTTTATTTTATTTTCCAGGAAGAACAGAAGCAGATTTATATGTCTGGATCATTAGACACTGGGACGAATTAAAAAACAAGTTTGGACAAAAAATAAAAATAAGTGATGCTGTAAAATCATTCAAAAATAATTACGGTGGTTCCACTTTCGGCTCTTTCTTCAAATGGCTTTCAAAACTTCTTAAGTGAGAATCCTAATTGTCAATTTATAGGCTCTTTTATTTCTTTATGAGAATAAAACATTCCAACGCCAAGTAAAATATAAAATAAAAAATCAAGAGAAATGTTATTATCAAAAAATATAGCCTGTATAAAATACACCACTAATGACCAAAATATTATCTGTATAGAAACTTCTCCATATTCGTCATCAATTAATAGATTTAGCGAATAAATTATTTTAGATATAAAAAATTAAAATTTTGATCTCGATTTCATCAAAGAGATTAGAAAAAATAAATAAAATTTTCAATAAAAATTAAACATTTACTTCTTCACAATTTTAACTATATGCTCTAAAGTCGTTAGATTTATTTCTTTTTGTGAGTAGTTATTTATTTTTAGATTAAAAATATCATTATTCATAATATAATAGATTTTTTTAATTAAAACTGGTGATAATTGAAAGTCTTGTTCAATTAAATCTGCAATTTCAGATAAATTTTGTTGTTGTTTTTGATAATCTTTTTGTAATATAGTGGTATTATAAAGACTAAGTATTTTATTTTTAACTTCTTCATTCTCAGAAAATTGAAAAAAATTAAAATTTGAATCATTGATTAAATTGTTTGCTTGTACTAAAGAAAAATCAAAATCATAAGAAACTAAGGCAATATCAAAATCTTTCTTATAAAATAATTTTTCCAAATATTTATAATAAGGAAAAACTTCAGCCTTAATACTAATTTTTTGTTTCTGCAAAATCTTTGAAATCTCATCCTGATTATTTACAAGTTCTCCATTTTCCTCTGGTGCAATTAAATTTAGGACGATTGGATTTTTATCCTTGCCCTCTATAACACCATCATTATTAGAATCATAAAAAGTATAATCAGATGTTTTTAACTTATTGTTAAACTTAAAAATAGAGAGACTTAAAGTATAATTATTATTATTAAAATCAGTTAATATAGAATTAACAATATATTCTCTCAAATTTTTATCTTTTAAATATGTTTTTAAAGTATTATAAACTAAAAAGCATTTTTTTGAATCAAAACCAGCATCAACAAATTTTATTTTATCGTCTTTAGCATAATATTCATATAAAGTATTAAAATCTTTAGTTGATAATTCCATAATATCAGAGCCATTATTTATAAAGTCTATTATTTCTAAATTGCTGTTTTCGGTAATATTAATGCTAATTTTATTGGTATAGGGCAATTGTCTATTATTTTTATCCTTCTTAAAATAGAATTTATTCTTTTCTAAATTTAATATTGAATCATTATATTTATTCAACACATAAGGACCAGTACCAATTAAATATTTTGGGTCATTCCATATTGAAATAAATTTTTCGACATCCAAAGAAATTAAATCAGCAGTCTCTTTTTTTATTATAGGAAAAATAGAAAGCATATAAAGAATGTTTTCATTAGGTTTATCCAAAATTAAATTAAACTTAACAGGAGATATAATTTCAAAATTTAAATTTGTATTATTTAAAAAAAATCCTTTGTAATAATTAGAATCTTTTAGAATTGTTTTAACTAATGATAATGAAGAAACAACATCTGCTGTTGTAAGTAACTGACCATCAGAAAATCTTACATCAGGAAGAATTGTAAAAATATATGTTAATCTATCTGAACTAACATCAAATTTCTTTATAATATTCTCTTTTGGAGTATTATCTTTGGGATTTAAGTAAAAAAGCGTAGAAAATAAAGCGTTTCTAACAAAATTCTCTACTTTATTGCTTACTCTATAAGGATTGAAAAATTGAGGCTTTTCTACAAAAGAAAACACAATATCCTCGTTTTCTTTAAAATCTGAATAAAAACTATCATAATCAATATCATATAAATTTGGTGTTTCTGTTTTGAGAAACCCATTTTTTTTAATATTTGAACATGAAAAAATTATTGTAATAATAAAGATCAAAAATATAAATTGTTTCAAATCAAAGTCCTTAATTTTTTTTGTAGTAAAGAAAAGGTTAAATGCCTATTTTTCTGATAGACATTATACTAAAAAATTTTAAATTTGTCAAAAAGGTTAAGAGTAATAATTGGTGGAAAATGGTATAATTTTTATTGGTTTAAGTCAACCCCTATACCCAACTTGGCGGCATATTTTTCTTTTCTTTATAGCTATAATAAAAAAATAGAATAATTTGAAATAAAACCATAATTCCATTTGCAATATAAAACCAAATTGCATAATTAAAAGAATATAGTAGCTTGTAAATTATTCCACTAATATAGCCAATAAACACAAGAATATAAAAAAGTGGGCTTATACCTTTAACTGTCTTTGTTTTTAGAGTTTTAAAAATCGCAAAAGGCCATGAAGCCCCAAAACAAATTAACATCGTAATTTCAAAAATCATAATATTCCTCATAACACTGATTAACACAGATTTAGTTAGATTAACACAGATTACACTGGTTTTTATGAAAATTTCTATACATTTCCCATTATTTCATTTATAATTCGTTCGCTTTCTTTTTCTATCAATTTTATATTTTCAATTGAAATTGTTTTTTTATCAATATTATTATTTTTTTCAAAAATTTCGAGTCCTTTTTCTGTATAGGTTTCTATTTTTAAAAATGAAATCCTGCCTGCCAAAAATAATTCCACAAGTAACTCATTTACTGTATTGTAGAATGTAGGAAACATTCCACCTTTTTTACCGCAATGATAAGCGAGACTTAACATCTTAAATTTATCAAAATCAACAGGTATTAGTTCTAAATTGATGGCTTTTGAAAAATCTAAGTTATTAAAAGCGTTATTCTTAAATTTTGGATAAAAAATAGCATTCATTATAGGTAAGGACATATCTTTAGGTCCAATTTGAGCATAAAGTTCACCATCAACACATTCTATCATCGAATGTATTAGAGACTGAGGATGAATCAGCACCTTAATTTGACTATAATCAAAGCCAAATAACTCATTTGCCTCAATAACTTCAAGCCCTTTATTTGCCATTGTTGCTGAGTCAATCGTTATTTTGGTACCCATTTTCCAAGTTGGATGGTTTAGAGCGTCCTCAATTGTAATTTCACCCCATCTATTTTTATCTAACCTCCAAAATGGTCCACCAGAGGCAGTTAGGTATATATTTTTAACACTCTCTTTATCGTGATTTTGCAAAAGTTGGAATACCGCACTATGCTCAGAGTCAACCGGTATTATTTTACAATTATTTTTTTGAGAAAGAGTATTTAAGATTTTACCAGCACAAACCATACTTTCTTTATTTGCTAAGGCTAAATCTATTCCATTTTCTACTATTTTTAATGATGGAATAAGTCCTGCCTTACCAGAGATTCCATTTAAAATTAAATCATTTTCTCTATCAGAACAAACTTTTTCTAAACCCTTGTTACCCGAATAAATTGACACTCCATTATAAACAGTCTCTTTTGAGTTAAAAAAACTTTGCATTTCGTGTTCATTAAAAACAACTGCGTATTTTGGTTTATATTTATCGATTATGGATAATAATTCTCTGATTTGCCTATTTACAGATATTGCAATTAAGTTTAATTCATCTGAAAAGTTGTCAATAATTTTTAGAGTCGATTTGCCAATCGAACCTGTTACACCGAGTATAGATATATTTTTCATAATTTTGAAAATGCAAAATAAAGTTGAACTAATAAGAAATATATAGGGTACACATATAAAATCGTATCAACAGAATCAAGTATTCCACCCCTACCCATGATTATATCGCCTGAATCTTTAACATTTGCAGAGCGTTTAAAAACAGATTCTGCAAGGTCTCCAATAGGAGTTAAAAAACCACTTACAGCTGGAAATACAAAATAAAGCCATACAGGTAATCCCAAAAATTTATTAAACAAAAAGTAAAATATAAAAACAAAAACAAATGTTGAAAAATAAGCACCTATGTAGCCAGCCCATGATTTGTTTGGACTTGCCGTAAGTCCAATTATATTTTTTCGCCCAAAATTCATTCCAAAAATATATGCAAAAATATCGTTAGACCAAACAACAACTATAAAATAAACCGCTAAAAAAGAACCAGTTAAAGTTCCTTTAGATTCAATATTATAAAAAATTGGTGCTGGATTTTGTGGATTTAAGCTTACATTGAAGATAAAAGGCAATAAAAACGATGGAATTCCTATATAAAGTATCCCAAATAAAGTATTTGACATTTTTTCAAACGATTTCGTTAAATTTTTTGCAAAAATATCCCTTGCATATATTGAAGAAAAAACAACAACAACACACAACGAAAACACAATCCATAAGGGTTTAAATTTTTGAATATTAAAAATATTATTAGCATAAAAATAAGCAAAAACATAAATTGAAAAATTTATTACAGGTAGGTAAAATTTTCTTATTTTTATACCTTTATGAATAATTAAAGAATTAATTTCATAACTACCAAGTATTGGAACTAAAATTCCAAACAATAAAATAATAATAATATGAGAATCTGAGGGCCAAAAGAAACTAAAAATTACAAGTGGCACACAAACCAAAGTCAAAATTAGTCTTTTTGCAAAATTACTCATCCTTTACTCCCCCAAATCTTCTATCTCTACTTTTAAAACTATCTATTGCTAAAGTTATATCTTCTTTTTTTAAATCTGGCCAAAGGGTCTGTGTAACATAAAACTCAGAATACGCAGCCTGCCATAAAAAATAATTACTTACTCTAAACTCACCAGATGTTCTAATTATTAGCTCTGGGTCTGGAATATCTTTTGTTAATAAATATTTTTCAACATCTTCTTCTGTAACAGATTCTTTTTTTTCGTTTAAAATCTTATTTATTGCTTGTGTTATATCGTATTTACCAGAATAATTTATTGCAAGTAAAACTGTTAGAGCTGTAAAATCCTTAGACTCTTTTTCTACTCTTTCTATTGCCTTAACAACTTTTTCTGGTAAGCCTTCTTTATCACCAAGATGTCTAATCCTTATTTTATTTCTTATATAAAAATCAAACTCTTCCTCAAGATGTTTTACAATAAGCCCCATCAAAAAAGAGACCTCATCCATCGAGCGTTTCCAGTTTTCTTTTGAAAAGGTGTACAGAGAGACAAAAGGAATCCCTAATTCTTTAATTAGAAGAACAACTTCTTTTGCTTTCTGTACGCCTGCACTATGTCCAGCAGTTCGTGGTAGATTTCTTTTCTTTGCCCATCTACCATTGCCGTCCATAATAAATGAAATATGTTTTAATTGGTTTTCAATATTAGATTTCAAGTATTTCTTTTTCCTTTTTTTCAAATATTGTATTTATTTCTTTTATAAAATTATCTGTCAATTTTTGAACATCATCAAGACATTGTTTTTCTTGATCTTCTGTTATTTTATGGTCTTTTAAAGCCTTTTTTGTAAAATCATTAGAATCTCGTCTTAAATTTCTAATGCTTATTCTTGCTTGTTCTGCAATATTTTTTGCATCTTTAACAATTTCGAGTCTTGTTTCTTGTGTTAATGCTGGTATTGAAACTCTTATTACATTGCCATCACTTGCTGGATTAAAACCAAGTTCTGCTTTTTGTATAGCTTTTTCAATATTTCTAACCATTCCTTTATCCCAAGGTTGAATAACTATCAATCTTGCTTCTGGAACAGAAATTGATGCAACTTGAGCTAATGGAGTTGCTGTTCCATAATAATCAACAATAACTGGGTCTAATAAATTAGCAGTAGCTCTACCAGTTCTAACTTTTTTTAATTGGTCTCCAAAGGCAACAATTGATTTTTTTGCCTTTTCTTGAAAACTCTTTTTTATTTCTTCAATCATAATTTACTCCTTAACTATTGTTCCTAATTCCTTACCATGACACGCATCTTCTAATACACCTTCTGTGGTCATATTAAATACCATAAGTTTAAGATTGTTTTTTTTCATCATTAAGATAGCCGTTAAGTCCATAACTTCAAGATTATTTGAAATAATTTCCCCAAATTTTATCTCATTATATTTTTTTGCGTCGCTAAATTTTTCTGGGTCTTTATCATAAATCCCATCAACTTTGGTTGCTTTAAAAACTGCTGTTGCATTTATCTGTAAAGCTCTTAGGACTGCTGTTGTATCAGTCGAAAAATAAGGATTTCCTATTCCACCACAAAAAACAACTGCCCCACCCTCGCTAAAAGTCTTTTCAACTTGATCTTTATCAAATAAATCTACAACTCCATCAATTTTAACGCCAGATTGGATTATGGTTTTAACCCCATAATACCTTAACCTTTCAACTAAAGAAAGACCATTTATTACAGTTGCCATCATTCCAACCTGATCGCCAAGAAGTCTATCGTAACCTTCTACAACGCCACGACCACCTCTAAAAATATTTCCGCCACCTACAACAAAACCCAATTCTACATCACCTTTTTTGATAATGTTAGAAAGTCTTTTACAGGTATTATCAAGCGTAGAAAAAGATATACCAGAGGATTGACTCCCTTTTAAAACTTCTCCAGAAAGCTTAAGTAAATACCTGTTTTTTGTCATAATTAAGCTCCAACCATATCTCTAAAGAATTTTACAATCTTGATGTCACTACCAAGTTTTTTTGCAGTATCTTCAATATATTTTTGGATAGAAACTTTATCATCTTTTACATATTTTTGGTCTAAAAGACAAATTTCTGCAAGATGCTTTGCAATTTTACCTTTAATAATGTTTTCTTTAATATTTGCAGGTTTATTGTCACTTTCCATTTGTTTTAAGAATATTTCTTTTTGTTCATCAATTTCTTTTGCAGGAACTTCATTTGATGAAGTATAGAAAGGACTGCAAGCTGCAATATGTAATGCAACATTTTGTGCTGCATCTTTAAAATCTCCATTGGTTTTTAAAGAAGAATTACCAAGTTCAAAAACAACTGCAACACCAATTTTATTATTACCATGAATATAAGTTGCTGCATATTGATTGTCTTTTAATTCAATAAATCTAACTTTTTTTAACTCAATATTTTCTTTTGTTTGAGAAATTACATCTTGAACATTGTCTTGATATTTATTAGCGTCTTCAGAACCTGTTGATAAAACTCCGTCTAAAATTTTATCTTTTGCGGCTTTAAAGAGGTCATTACCAGAAACGAAGTCTGTTTCACAACCAAGTAAAATCATAGCAACTTTACTTCCATCTGCTTTTATATAAACTCCGCCTTCTTTTGTTTCTCTATCACCTCTTTTTTTAGCATCAGCAAGTCCTTTTTCTTTAAGTAACTTTAAAGCTTTATCCATATCTCCATCAGATTCTTCTAAAGCTTTTTTACAATCCATCATACCTGCATTTGTTAAATCTTTTAATTTTTTTACTTCTGCTGCTGATATAGTAGCCATATAATTAAACTCCTCATTTACTTAATTATTCATTACCTTCTTTTTTTACTTTTGGTGGTTTTTTAGATTCTTTTTTCTTAGTGCCAATAGCTTCGGCATCATCTTCTATTTTAGCATCTTCTTTTTTTGTTTGGTCGAATGTTTCTATGATTTCTGTACCGAGATTAACTTCTTCTGCTTCATTAAAAAGATTTGTTGTTGTTTTATTTTCAGCATCAAGACATGCGTTTGATATAATAGAACAAAATAAATTAATTGCTCTAATAGCATCATCATTTCCAGGAATTGGAAAATCAACAACATCTGGATTACAATTTGTATCAACAATAGCAACTACTGGAATACCAAGTTTTTTAGCCTCAGCAACAGCGATTGCTTCTTTTTTAGAATCTATGATAAATAAAGCTCCTGGTAAACCATTCATATCTTTAATACCAGCAAGGTTCTTTTCAAGCTTTTCTTTTTCTTTTAAAAGTAAATGTTTTTCTTTTTTTGTAATAGACTCGAATGTTCCATCGACTTCCATTTTATCAATCTTTTTCAATCTTGCAATAGATTTTTTGATTGTTGAAAAGTTAGTAAGCATTCCACCAAGCCATCTATTATTTACATAGAATTGATTACATCTTTCTGCTTCTCTTTTTACAGATGTTCTTGCTTGTTTTTTTGTTCCTACGAATAGTATTGGTTTTCCTGAATTTACGATTTTTCTAATCAATTCATAGCATTTTTTGATTTCTACAATAGTTTTTTGAAGATCAATAATGTGAATACCATTTCTCTCTGAGAAAATAAAACGAGACATTCTTGGGTCCCATCTTTTTGTCTGGTGTCCGAAATGAACTCCAGATTCTAAAAGACTCTTCATTGTTACAACTGACAATTTGTTCCTCCTTAAAATTTAAAAAACAAAACGATACACCTCTCCCAGCAATTCTTTTAGACCAGAGTAAAAAAACACCATATTTCTCGGCTTAGCCGGAAGATTTATACTGCTTGTGCAGTACATGCCAAAATACATTTTTATATCATTGCTATAACATAAATTAAGCAGATTGTCACAAATTAACACATATTATATTTATGTAATTAAATACTGCAACATACTTAACTTTTTTAGATTTTTAAAAACCTAAAAATTTTTGTTATATTAGCAATTAAATGTTTTTGGTTTATTTTAAGTTCTTTTTAGTTCGGTTATCATCTCATACAATTTTTCCATAGGCAAGCCTACTATATTTGTATAAGAACCTTTAATTTTTTTTACAACCAAACTAAAAATTCCTTGTATTGCGTAGCCCCCAGCGTAACCTTTCCAATGAATATTGTCAAGATAGAATTTTATAAATTCTTCATTAATTTTTTCAAAAGTGACATAAGAAGTTTGATGAGTGACCAAAGAAATATTTTTTTGGTTATTTACTAACGCTATCCCAGAAATAACTTTATGAGTTTTACCAGAAAGCATCCTAATATTTTTTTCGGCTTCAATACTATCTTTTGGTTTGCCAAGTATTTTATTTTTATAAACGACAATTGTATCAACTCCAAGTACAAATTTATTAGAATATTCTTTTTGGTTAGCAACAGATGCCGCTTTTCCATAAGCAAGAATTTTGGCAAATTTAGTAGTATTTTTTTCAGTAACCGCGTCCTCGTCAAAACTATGATTAGTTATCTCAAAATTTATCTGGCAAGTTCGCAGTAACTCCATTCTTCTTGGAGAATTTGATGCTAAAACAAGATTTTCTAACATTTTTTAGTCCTATTTATAACACAGATTAATCGGATCGTTGCGGATTGATCCAGATTAAATCATGTAAATATATACAATAACTGTATTTAATTTTTACAATTTATGACAAATTAAAAACTTTTTAATCTACCCCTTTGTAAAAAAGCCCTGATAGGTTTCAAAAACCTGTCAGGTCTATAAATAAGATATATCAAAAAATTTGGGTAAAATCAATAAAAAAAGACCTGTCAGGTTTCAAAAATCTGACAGGTCTATAAAGTCTCAAAACTATTCCAATGGATAGTATTACTCCAAAAAAATATTTTTAATTTTTTTATTGACATAACTCATTAAAATATTTATCTTTATGCAAATTATAACACAGATTAGTCAGATTGTCACTAATTGACACAGATTAAATTGTATATAATTATAGATAGTGAATATATTTAACTTTTTGAATTTGTGACCAATCAGAAATATTTCAATATAGTTTATGGAAGGAATAATATGCAAAGACCAAGTTGGGATGAATATTTTTTAGATATTGCAAAAGTAGTTGCAGAACGATCTTCATGTTTAAGAAATAAAGTGGGAGCTGTTATTGTAAGAGACAAAGATATTATTAGTACTGGTTACAATGGTTCGCCTCAGTATCAAAAGAATTGTCTTGAAATTGGTTTTTGTTATAGAAATAAGAATAGCATTCTATCTGGTACGCAACTCGAAAGATGTAGGGCAGTTGGAAGCCATGCTGAGTCAAACGCAATAAGTCTTGCAGCAAGAAATGGGCATTCTACAAATAAAGCGACAATTTACATTATTGGGCATAATATCGTGTGTAACCAATGCAAAGCGTTAATTTCAAATGCAAATATAACAAGAGTAGTTCTTTTAAATATTAAGGGTGAAACAATCGAATTTAACCCAGAAAAAGACTGGTGCATTCATCCTGTTGATATGGAGTAAAAATATTTAAAGCGTCTTTAATTCAATCCCAACAACTACTTGCCCATGATCTGATTTTGTTTTTTTGGGTGAATCGTCATTAATTAGGTGATCATTTAGGACTTTTGCATATTTAATAAACCCAACACTCCTTTTATTTGCATCCAAAAATTCTTGAGAAAGAAGCACGTAATCAAGTAGTGAATGGTAATCATTGTAAATATGTGAATAATTATGATTTATGTCACCTTTTCTAAGAGTGATAAAGAATGGATTGTAAAGAAGTTGATCCCATTTTTTTACTTTATTTTTGTAAGAATCATTTCTGTCTATTTCTACTCCAAGCACAATTTCATTAGTAACAGAATGTATTTCATCATTAAAATCACCCATAACAACAACTGGTTTGCAATTATTTTCCATTTCATCACATAAAATATATCTAAATGCCACTGCTTCTAACGTCCTTACAATATTAGATTTAGCCTGCCCCATTGCAAAATCTCTTCCATCAAAAAAATGATTTTGATTTTCAAGTAATGCTCTTTTTGACTTGAGATGGACTACAAAAAAAGTATATTCAACCTCATTAATTTTTATTATAGCTTTTAGAATAGGTCTTGAAAATTTTGTAATCTTAAAATTACTGCTGTCGAAATTGCCAAAAAAATTATTAATCCTTTCGAGAACTTCTTTTGGAAAATTTTCTATATAACAATAACTTTCAATAGGATTTTTTGAAACTAAACCAACTGAAGGGAAAAATCTATTCTCATCTGCTCTTTCCTGCACACAATAATAAGCATTTTTATAAATTTCACTTTTTTTTATCACATCAGTAAAAGCTTTTTCATGAAATATTTCTTGAAAACCAACAATATCACAATTCATAGTTTTTAGTTGATTGTTGATCCAATTTATTTTTTCATTGTATTCTTCATTAGAATATGGAGATTTATCTTCATAAAACTGAATATCAGGCAATGATAAGTTATATAGGTTGAATGTCCCAATTTTTAATATATCTTGCATTTTATTCTCCATATTTTAGTTAAAATTGTAATAATTTAATGCCAATCAGATAATCTATTACCATCCGTATTCCAATTATATAATAAATAGAATAAAAAAAGCAAGGGATTTCTTTTTTATTAAAAAAAATTAAAAAACTAATTAATTATTACTTTCATCTTGATAAAAATCTTTTTTTTATGTAAAATCATTAAGGAAATTCAAAAAGAGGTTTTTGATGGAAAAAGAAAACTTTGAAAATAAAAATATTCACAAAAGAGTAAAGACAGAGGCAGAGCAAAGTCTTATTGAAAGACTTTTTGAAGGAAGTCTTTGGAATACAAGATTTGTAGTTTTGCTTGCTGTAATTTTTGGAATTGCAAGTTCTCTATTACTTTTTATTATTGCAAGTATCGATATTGTAAATATCATATCATTCGCAATTTCAAACTATCTCAAAGGTTTACAGATTGAACATTTTTATGAAACTGTTGTTGGGACAGTAATAGGCTCTGTAGATATGTATTTAATCGCAGTAGTTTTGCTGATTTTCAGTTTTGGTATATATGAAATATTTATTTCTCAAATAGATGTTGCAAAAAGAGATAAACATCATAACCTATTACAAATTAATAATCTTGATGAATTAAAAAATAAGATTACAAATGTAATAATTATGGTTTTAGTTGTGAGTTTCTTTCAAAGAGTTTTATCGATGGAATATAAAACTCCTCTTGATATGCTTTATCTTGCTGCTTCAATTTTTGCACTTTCTTTTGGTTTATATTTTCTACATAAAAAAAACGAAAAAAAATCTATAAATAAGGAAGAAAAATGAAATTTATTGTTAATAAATCTAAAATAAACGGAACAATTGATATTCCAGGCTCAAAATCTCACACAATCAGAGCGTTATTTTTTGCAAGCCTTGCAGATGGAGAAAGTAAAGTCTTAAAACCTTTAATCTCAGAAGATGCAACATCAGCAGTAAAATCATGTGAAGCGTTTGGATTAAAAATAAAAAAAATAAACGATGGTTTTGCACTCGATGGACTTGCCAATAAACCACAACTACCAGAGAATATCATTGATGTTGGTAACTCTGGCACAACTCTAAGAATCGCTTTAGGAACGGCTGCTTTAATTGATGGTTATACAGTTTTTACTGGCGATGAACAGATAAGAAATCGTTTGGTTGAGCCTGTAATTTCTGCAATAAATAATCTCGGTGGATTTGCAGCCACAACAAAAAACAATGGTAAAGCCCCTGCTATTGTAAAAGGTGTTGCAAAAGGTGGCTTTACTAAACTTGACGGGGTTAGTTCCCAGTTTCTTACATCGCTTTTGATAAACTGCCCTTTGATGGAACATGATACAACAATTAAGATGATTAGACTCAATGAAATACCTTATGTTGATATAACTTTGTGGTGGCTTTCAAAACTTGGCATCAAATATGAAAATCAAGATTACAAAACATTCTATATAAAAGGTGGACAAAAATATAAAAGTTTTTCACAGGTAATCCCTGCTGACTTTTCGAGTGCAACATTTTTTATTGTACTTGCTGCAATTTCAGGTGGAAAAATCACAATTACAAATCTTGACATGACAGACCCACAAGGCGATAAACTCGTTCTAAAAATAATTGAGGATATGGGTGCAAAAGTTACATATTCTAAAGAAGGAATTACAATTGAAGGTGGAAACTTAAAAGGTATTGAAGTCGATGCAAACTCAATACCAGATGCAATCCCAGCCTTAGCTGTGGCGGGTTGTTTTGCAGAAGGTGAAACCAAATTATTAAATGTTCCTCAAGCAAGGCTAAAAGAAACAGATAGAATCAAAGTTATGTTTGAAGAACTTACAAAGATGGGTGCTAATATCGAAGAATTGCCAGATGGGCTTATAATAAGAAAATCAAACTTAAAACCAGCAAGTGTTAATGGAAGGAAAGACCATAGAGTCGTTATGGCTTTATCTTTAGCAGGACTTTGTCTTAATGGAGAAACAATAATTGACACCGCAGATGCAGCATCTGTTACATTCCCAAATTTTAGTGAATTAATTAAAATTTGTGGAGGCAATATTAGAAGTGTTGAGTAATATAACGCAATTTAATATCAAATTGCTTGATTTTAGTTAGTTTAAGAAATAAAAACCACATAGTACATCGAGAAAATACGTTTGGAAAGTTTTTTCTTCATTACATTTGTGGTAAATCTATATTTAAGATTAGTATTAATTTTAGAATAATATTTTTAAATAAAATAGGGGGTTTAAAATGGTTAATGTTGGTAAATCTATTAGGATGGAAAGAATAATTAATAGAAACACTAATAAAACGGTAATTGTGCCGATGGATCACGGTGTTAGTGTGGGTCCAATTGATGGGTTGATTGATATGGGTAAAACCGTTGATATGGTTGCAGATGGAGGAGCGAATGCTGTAATAGGGCATATCGGTCTACCTCTTTATGGTCACAGACACCACGGTAAAGACGTTGGTCTTATTCTTCACCTTTCGGCATCAACTTCGCTTTCTCCAAAGTCAAACAGAAAAGTTTTGGTAAACACTGTAAAAAATGCTTTGAGAATGGGTGCTGATGGAGTTTCTATTCATATTAATATTGGTGATAAATACGAGTCTGAAATGCTTTCGGATTTTGGTAAGATTGCCATAGAATGTTCTTACTGGGGTATGCCATTAATTGCTATGATGTATCCAAGAGGACCAAAAATCGAAAATGAAAAAGATTTAGAAGTTGTTAAAATCGCTGCAAGAGTTGGGGCTGAACTTGGAGCTGATTTTGTTAAAACAAACTACACAGGGGATCCAAAATCTTTTGAAGAAGTTATAAAAGGATGTCCTGCTCCTATATTAATAGCAGGCGGTAGTAAAATGAGCGACGAAGAAACTTTCCTTATGATAGAAGGGGCTATGAAAGCTGGTGCTAAAGGACTTTCTATTGGAAGAAATGTTTTTCAACATAAAAATCCGACTCTATTTGTTAAAATATCTTGTGCAATGGTTCACGAGGGACTATCTGCAAAAAATGCTTTAGAAATGCTAAAAGACAGCTAAGTTTAACTAATAAAAAAAGCGACATTTTCGGATGTCGCTTTTTTTATTTAACCACTAAATTTCAAGAAAAAAACACAGAATCCCTATAAATCTCCCTAAAATTTTATATTTAAAAATATTGACCATTTAAAATATTTTAAGTAATATTATTATGGAA
>Ga0154487_1191_pt1 | contig 74312 bp, 64 predicted proteins | sample RifGroD1_FD_115966 | JGI IMG/M metagenome (GOLD analysis project Ga0154487, IMG submission 115966) | Spirochaetes bacterium GWD1_27_9 | reverse complement strand
CAAATATGATCTATCCTTTGTACTTCAACTTTTGGGATCAACTTGGCTATAAAGTTGTCCTATCAGATGATGTCACACTCGAAGGTAGAGAAAAAAGAAAATCAGCGTTTTGTTTCCCAGCAGAAATAGCTCATGGGGCATTTGATAATCTTTTGTCAAAAAAACCAGACTATATTTTTATGCCACAAGTTTTACACATCCCAGTTTTTGGCAGTGTGGAAAATAATAAAGCATGCGTATTTGTACAAGGTGAACCGTATTATTTAAAACAAGCTTTTAAGGATAGAAACCTGCCAGAGATTTTAACACCAATTATTGATTTTCAGGCTCATGTGGATTCTACCAAAAAAGAATTTGTTGAGGTGGCTTTGTCTATTGGTGCAGATAAGGGAGCGGCGAATAAAGCATTCGATTTTGCATCTAATCAAATGATAGCTTATTTTAAAAAAGCATTTGAAATTGGTAAAAAAACAATTGAAGAACTCGAAAAAAATCCAAATGAGTTTGCAGCTGTCCTAATTGGTAGATGGTACAATGCTTTGGCAAAAGAAGCAAATATGTCTATTCCACATAAATTTGCATCTCGTGGGATTACGATTATTCCTTATGATTTTATACCATTTAACTATGAAAACCTTGGGCTACACATGCACTGGGGTATTGGTAAAATAAATTTACAAGTATCAAAATTTGTTAAAAAACATCCACAACTTTTTGGTGTTTATGTAACAAACTTTTCGTGCGGTCCAGATTCTTTTATAATCCCATATTTTAGAGACGAAATGGGCAAAAAACCATCTCTTACATTAGAACTCGATAGTCACACAGCGGATGTTGGGCTAAATACAAGAATTGAGGCTGCTATTGATATTATTAAATATTACAGACAGCTTGATATAAAGGAAGAAACTCAAACTGAAGACTTTCAAATGGCAGAAACTGTTTATAGAGGAACAGATGTATTTATAAAAGATTCTCAGGGTAAAGAGTGGAATATTAAAGATAAAAGTGTAACTTTCTTATTTCCGATGATGGGAAAATTTTTGACAGAGGCTGGAGTTGCTGCACTTGTTGGACAGGGATTTAACGCAAAGATAGTTGATCAACCAACAGCAGACTCACTTGGCATAGGTAAAGGTAACTCAAGTTGTAAAGAATGTCTTCCTTATATAGTGTTAGTTGGCTCTCTACTCGAATATGTTGAAAAATATAAAAAGCCAGACGAAAAAGTAGCATTCTTTATAGTTGGAGACCCAGCACCTTGTAGGGTTGAACAGTATCAAGTAGGATTCAAAAAAGTTATCGAAAAAAATAAATTAAAAGATGTTGCTGTTTTAACTCTCTCATCAACAGAAGGTTTTGCTGGAATGGGTTTAAATCCACTTTTACAAGTATGGAAATCAATGTGCCTTGCTGATGTTATGGAGCAAATGTATTCTGTAATTTTGACATTAGCAAAAAATAGAGATAAAGCATTGGAGTTATTTGAGGGTGAATGGCAAAAAATACTTGCATCATTCGCAAAAAAATCTAACATTACTTTAGAAAAACAATTAGAAAAAACAGCTGATGTCCTATCGGCAATTGAGTTAATTAAACCTGTCCATGAGGCAAATAGAATTACTGTTACTGGTGAAATGTATGTAAGAAATGAAGTTTTTTGTAGAAAACAAATTGAAAATACCCTTGCAGATATGGGTTTTATTACAAAAATCACCCCTCTTATAGAATGGCATTACTATGTTGATCATATTATTATGCGAAATATTGCAAAAGATAAGATTTCTCCATTTAAAAGAATGTATTTTGCTGGAAAAACAAATATTCAACAAGCAATTGAGAAAAAAATCAAAAAAATCTTTGCAACAAAAACAAGCCTCTACGAATACGATCCAATAAACATAAAAGAAATTTTGGATACTTCAAATCCATTGGTGAGTGAAAAACTTATCGGGGATGTTGGTATAACTATTGGCGTTGGGCTTAAGGACTCATTAAAAGATTCGTGTGGCGTTATCTCTTTAGGACCTTTTGCTTGTATCCAAACAAGAATGGCTGAGGCGATTTTAAACAACAATATGACAGTGGGCGGTAAACTCAAAGTCAACAGAGACTCAGTCTTTGGCAATGACATTGAAAAACTCGACAAAAATATGCCGCTCCCATACCTTGCAATAGAATCCGACGGTAACCCATACCCTCAAATAATCGAAGCTCGTCTTGAAGTCTTCGCTCTCCAAGCAAGACGAATTGGCGAGATGATGAATAAGGCAAAGGGACATAAGTAAATCTTCTTAATTAAGAAGGAAAAATTTTTTCAAACCTGTAATAATTCAAAAAATTTGTTATAATCCTCCCCCTTTGAGTAAAAGGGGGAATTAATTAAATGAATTTGTTATATGGAAATTTTGTCAAATTTCGTTATATTGTATGAAATTTATTGTTTTATAAGATCATTTACTTATAATGACAATTGTCCAAATTGTAAAAGTTTTAGAAAAAATTGGTTTTATCGAAGTAAGGCAGAGACTCCACGAGCAATACAAACCACTGCCCCTTTTTATAATTAAGCATATAAAATATATGATATAATGTAGGGTTATTAATATGTATTATTTAATTGTTTTGTATTATGTCTTCTTATTTTTCCTATTCAACTAAATTGTCAATCCATTCCTGATTTTTTATTACTTGCTAATAATTATAGAAAATCTGGAGATACTGATAAAGCAATCGAAAATTATTCAAAAGCAATTGATTTGGGGTTAAAAGATGTAGATGTTTTTAATCACAGAGGAATGTTATATGTTAAAAAGAAAATGTTTGATGAAGCAATAAATGATTTTACAAAATCTATAAATCTTGATCCTCAATTTTGTGGTAGTTATAATCAAAGAGGTCAGGCTTATATATATAAAGAGATGTACGATGAAGCGATAGAGGATTTAAATAAAGCAATTCTATTAAATAATAGAGGAAGAATTGCTTATGCTAACAAAGCACTTATCTATATTATATACAAGGAAGATATATAGATTCTTTTAATGAAATTGACAAAGTGATTGCTTTTAACACTTCAAATATTGACATGTATTTTCTTACTTTAATTATATCTTTTAGAATATCCAAAGATAAATTTGAAGAGTCTCTTAAAACGTTAAAACAAAATAGATTTCATATTAAAGAAGATGATGAAATTGGATTTTTATTAGCAGATTATATTTTAAAAGAATTAATGCCAACAGAATATAAATCAAAGGAAAAAATGTCAATTGATCAATTTTATAATAATAAAGATATTTCAGATAAAATAAAACTTCTTTTCAAATCGTATCTTGCTTATATATATTTTTTTAAAGGTGATCTAATAATGGCAAAAAAATATTTTAATGAAATAATAGAGAATTCAAATCGCGACGTTCGGATATTATTCATATATAGTTTTATGCTTAGCGATATAAATACTTTATAATCTTAAAAAAGATTCTTCCAAACTAAAACTAACCCAAATCCAAAAATTATTAATTAATTCCTTAAAAATAAACCCATCATTCCATCTTTCTCTCAAATAATCTTGATTTTAGTTGAAAATGATTTAAATTTATAGAAGAACACGAAGAAATACTTGTAAAAGTACATTTTAAAATTAAAAATCTTCGTGTCCTTCGTAGGGTTATTTCTCACTATAATTAAAAGCGAGTAATTTGTCAGTGTAGATAATTATTGTCTCAATAGATTTTGAGACAATTTGGTAAAATTATTTTTTCTTTTCAAATAATGATCTAATTTTTTTACCAACAATTTCTATTTCATGAGAACCGAGGTCTTCTCTGTTTTTCTTTAAGTTTGGACAACCATTTTTAGCTTCTGCCATCCAGTTTTTAGCAAAAGTACCATCTTCGATTTCATTAAGAACTTTTTTCATTTCTTTTTTTGTATCTTCTGTGATGATTCTTTTTCCAACTACATATTCGCCCCATTCAGCAGTGTTTGAAATAACTTCATTCATCTTCTGAATTCCACCTTCGTAAATTAAATCAACGATTAATTTTAATTCGTGTAAACATTCAAAGTAAGCCATTTCTGGTGGGTAACCAGCTTCTACGAGTGTTTCAAAACCATATTTGATTAATTGAACTGTTCCACCACAAAGAACAACTTGTTCTCCAAATAAATCTTCGTAAGCTTCTTGTTCAAAAGTACATTCTAAAACGCCTGCCTTTGTTAAACCTTCTGCTTTTGCCATGGCTAAAGCTATATCTTTTGCTTTACCAGAAGCATTTTGTCTAACAGCAATTAAACCAGGCACGCCAAATCCAGCTACATAAGTTTTTCTAACTTCTGTACCAGGTGCTTTTGGAGCAACCATAATAACATCAACATCACTAGGAGGATCAATTTGTTTATAAACAATGTTAAAACCATGTGAGAAAGATAAAATTTTACCTTTTTTTATGTATGGTTTAATTTCATTTGCATAAACCCCACCTTGAGTTTCGTCTGGTAAAAGAATATGAATAATATCTGCTTTTGCAGCAGCTTCAGAAACTGTCATTACTTCAAAACCGTCATTTTTTGCTTTATCATAAGAAGGTCCTTTTCTAATACCAATAATAACATTAACCCCAGAATCTCTCATACATAAAGCTTGAGCAGTGCCTTGAGCACCATAACCAATAACACCAACAGTTAGTCCCTGTAAATATTTTAAATCCGCATCATTATCGTGTAAAATTGTAACTGCCATTTAGTTCCTCCAAAAAGTCTTATTTAATTTTGCCATACACTTTATATTAGTTTAATTTTTATGTCAAGAAATATTTTAGAGAGAACTAAAAATTCTTGGGGACGGAGGTTGTCTTTTGGACACATATATATAAAAAAACATCATATTAATTTAGAAAAATTGTATTATTCTACTTGAAAATATTCAGAAAAACTAATAAAATATTATCTAAGGATGTTATTATGGATGAAATTTTATTTGAGAAATACTCAGGGCAAATTATAGTAGGAATAGATGAAGCAGGACGAGGCCCACTGGCTGGTAGAGTTTATGCAGGGGCAGTAATACTTGATAAAAATAATGATATAAAAGGGTTAGATGATTCTAAAAAATTAAGTGCAGAAAAAAGAACTTTCCTTTATAATGAAATAAAAAGTAAAGCATTGGCTTATGGTATTGGGTTTGCCACTAACGAGGAAGTTGATAATATAAACATACTTCAAGCGACATTTTTAGCAATGCAAAGAGCGTTAGATCAAATAAAGGTTAAATTTGATTATGTTTTAGTTGATGGCAATAAATATCCTTTTCAAATACCAGGAGAAGCAATTGTTAAAGGCGATAGTAAAATTGAGGCTATAATGGCAGCTTCTATACTCGCAAAGGTAGAAAGAGATTTGTTTATGGACGAAATGGATAGTATTTACCCTCAATATCAATTTAAACAACACAAAGGTTATCCAACAAAACTGCATATTGATTTAATAAAAAAATATGGTCCGTCCCCAATCCACAGACGAACATTTAAAGGTGTAAAAGAATATATCTGGATGCATTCTAGTTGTTGAGATATTTTATAGTATATTATTTATGACCTGTTTGGTTTCAAAAACCTGACAGGTCTCAAAAATCAATACGGATGTTTATGTATCCACCCTTTTACTTTTCCTTCTATTTTTAGAATATCGTTATCTAATGGTAAAATCTTTTTTTCTGGGTATCTGTCGTTTTCTGAAATGATTGTTACTTTTTTTTCAAATAGGTCAAATTCTAGTCTTTTTACAAGAGTATCTTTACATATACTAATAACATAAATTCCATCTCCTTTAATAAGACCCGGTACATAAAAAACTATGTCCCCATCAAAAAGTTGGATTTTTGTCATCGAGTCTCCGTTTACTTCAACTGCTTTTATTTCGTTTGTTTTATGAGGATAAATCAGATCAGCAAGAATTGGAATTTTTTTTGTTGTGTGTTCATCCAAAACCTCTTGACCTGGACCTGCACTAACTTTTTGGTTGATTAGATCAATAAATGCTATTTCTTGATGGTTGAAATTAATAAATTCAACTACCCTACTATCTTTTTGGATCATTATTTGAGCATCTTCCATATCAACAGATTGAGTTTTTTCGAGTTCTTCGATCTTTTCTTGTAATTCTTTGATTCTTTTATCTTTTTCATCGTTATCTTCGACAAAGGGAGAGCCTAAACCAGTCAAGAGCCAGTTTGAATTTATATTAAATTCTTGAATTAATTTGGCAATGACCTCTTTTGAGGGTCCTATTCTAAATCTTTCTATATCAGAAATAGTACTTATTCCAATATTAAGTCTATCAGCCATTTCTTTTTTATTTAAATTTAGAATTTGTCGTAATTCTGTTATTCTTACACACATTTTTTTATCTGACTCTTCCATCAAATCTCTCCTCAAAAAAGTAAATATTTTGATAAATAATTAAATTGTTCTAATATTGTTCTAGTTTATTGTTGACATACTACTAAAAATTCGATATAATATATTTAGATTATTACGAATTATTCTTAATACATATATTAAATAAAGTTTTGAATATTGTCAAATGATTTTATTAAGAATTTTTCCAATTTGTGTAACGAATTTTTACAAATATAAGGAGTTTTTATGATGATTTTAGAGTCAAATTTTTTGGATTTAGAAAAAGATTTTTTTTCTATTGAAGATTTTGATTTGTATCTTGAAATTCAAAATGACATTGACAAATTGAGAGGGATTTTAGTTAATGTTGAGGTTTTGAGTTATGAAATTAGCTTTTTGTGTGAAGAGACAAAAAAGATTCTTTTGAAAGAAGGTTTTTATGAAGAAAAAAGGAATAATAGAGTAATTGAAATGCCTAAGACTCGATATAAACCTCATTTTGCAAGAAAATGACTATTTTAAATTTTTATTATTTGGAGAAAAATATGAACGAAGACTTACAATATTTATTTGATTCACTTGGCTTTGATAATTTCTTAAAGTTATGTAAACATTTTGAAGGGAGAAGTGTCTATTTTAAAAAAGTAATTGTAAAAGATATGCTAAAGGAAAAAATAATTTTTGAATATTCTAAAGGAGAAAATTATAAAAACCTTGCAAGAAAATATGGTTATACTGAATCATGGATTAGATGTATATGTAATGGAAATTAAAAAATAAATAATTTTTATGATAACTAAAATTATCTTGAATTTTTTTATGTTTTATCTTAAAATAAATTTATACTTAAAACTCTTCTAAAAGGTAAATAAATACGAAGAGTTTGAATTACTTGCAAGTTGTTTTATAAATATATTAAAAGAGGTAACTATGGTGTCAATAAATTATTCATTTCTTATTGCAATTGGTGGTTTTATTACTTTTTCATTATTAGTTTTTGAAGTTTTAATTGGCTTGAGAGTAATTAAGCTAAGTATAAAATTCCATAAAACTCTTGGTTTTGTTGTATTAGGAATGGCTTTATTTCACGGAACTTTTGCATTCTTAAATTTTATGGGGCTTCTACCTTATTAAATTGTTACCCCGTTAATATAGGTCTTTTAAATCAGTTATAGAGGTTAAATAATATGGAAGTTTTAAAATCAGATGATAAGCTTAGAGAAGAAATATTAAATGACGCAAAAACAAAAGCAGAAAGAGTAACAAAAAAAATAAAGGGAGAAGTAGACCTAATTGAAAAAGATTGTTCTTCTCAGATAGAAAAAATAGATAATAATTTTAGGCTTTTGATAGAAAAAGAAATATCTTTAGAAACAAAAAAAATTTTTGCAGGTATTGACATTGAAGTTAAAAAAAAGACTTTAGATTTTGTCGGTAAAATTGTAGATGAAATTTTTGAAAACATAAAAAAATCAATAGAAAATAATCAATTAATTAATTACAAAGATTTCATCTTTAAACTAATAAATAATTCGGTATCAGAAATTCAGTCTACATCTTATATATTAGAAATCAGTAAAAAAGAACTTGAAAAACTTGGTAAAAAAGACTTAGAGTCATTAAAATTAAAAAATGCCAAAATTGAACAAATTATTGAAAAAAACATAGATGGAATAGCATTATATTCTTCTGATAGAAAAAAACTTTCTTTTATATCTTTGTCAAATTTTATAGAAAGGTTAAAATCTGAAGAAAGAATTAAAATTTACGAGATTTTAACAAAAAATGAGGAATAATTATGGAAAAAACAGTCAAAGGTAAAATAATTGAAATAAATGGACCTATTGTTAAAGCAATTGGCATGGACGAAGCTGGGATGCTTGATGTAGTTTATGTTGGTAAAAACGAACTCGTTGGAGAAATAATTAAACTCGATCAAGGGAAAGCTACTATTCAAGTATATGAAGAGAATTCTATGATGGATGTTGGCGAAGAAGTTGTTTCTTATAAAAGAGCACTTTCTGTATTGCTTGGGCCTGGGCTTCTTGAAGGTATTTATGACGGAATACAAAGACCATTAAAAGACCTTGCTCTAAAAAGTGGTGATTTCTTAATACCTGGTGTTAAGTCGCCTCCTTTACATGAAGAAACTAAATGGCGTTTTATTCCAACTCTAAAAGAAGGAGATGTTATTAAAGGTGGTACTAAAATTGGTTTTGTTGATGAAACAGAATTAATTAGGCATCACATAATGATTCCACCAAACATAAAACTTGCAAAAATTTCTACAATAGTAAAAGAAGGTGATTACACGATAAATGATATTATTGCTACTCTTGATAATGGCTTTGAGATAAGAATGGCACATTATTGGCCTGTAAGAAGTGCGAGACCTTACAATGAAAAACTTCCACTAAATATGCCACTTTTAACAGGGCAACGAGTTATTGACATGTTTTTTCCAATTGCAAAGGGAGGGACAGCGGCAATACCTGGAGGCTTTGGTACTGGTAAAACTATGACTCAGCATGCTTTAGCCAAATGGTCATCAGCAAGCATAATTGTTTATATTGGTTGTGGCGAACGCGGTAATGAGATGACTGATGTATTAAACGAATTCCCCAAATTAATTGACCCTCGTACAAACCAACCACTTATGAAACGAACAATTTTAATTGCAAATACTTCCAATATGCCAGTAGCGGCAAGAGAAGTTTCTATTTATACAGGTGTTACAATTGCGGAATACTTTAGAGATATGGGTTATGATGTTGCTATTATGGCAGATTCTACTTCAAGATGGGCTGAGGCGTTGAGAGAACTTTCTGGAAGGCTTGAAGAGATGCCAGCAGAAGAAGGTTTTCCATCGTATCTTCCGAGTCGTTTGGCAGAATTTTATGAACGAGCTGGACTTGTAAGAACTCTCAACGATGAACATGGTTCGATTTCTATAATTGGTGCGGTATCTCCTCCTGGTGGTGATTTTTCTGAGCCAGTAACACAACACACAAAAAGGTTTATTAGATGTTTTTGGGCATTGGACAAAAGTCTTGCAAACGCTAGGCATTACCCATCTATTTCGTGGCTTGATTCTTATTCTGAATACACTGAAGAGGTGCATGACTTTTGGAATAAAAAAGACAGCGATATAATTAGAATCCGCAATGAAGCGATGCTTATTCTCAAGAAAGAAGAAAGATTAGCACAGATTGTAAAACTTGTTGGTCCAGACTCATTACCAGATAACCAAAGATTAGTTTTACTTGTTGCTGATATGATAAAAAAAGGATTTTTGCAACAAAATGCCTATGATAAAATAGATATGTATTCTACAACCGAAAAACAATCAGAGTTGTTAAAATTAATTATGGAGTTTTATTATAATGCTGACAAAGCGATACAACTTGGTTCTCCTTTGATTAAAATAAAAGAACTTGGGCTTGCCGATGAGATAGTTAAACTAAAATTGGTTATTTCAAACGAAGATGTACAAAAATTCAAAGAATTTAGCTCTAAACTCAAAGAAAAATTTGGCGAATTAACGAAGGTTTATACGGAGAAAGAGTGATGGAATGAAATAAAATGAAAAAACCAATATTTATTTTTATATTATTTGCCTTAAATTTATATGTGTTTTCTAATTCTACAACACCTACAAGTCAAATAGATCAAGGGTATATGCCTTATCAAGAAATAATTAAACCTCAAGGGAAATTGTCGCTTAAAGAAGGCACTTTTACTGTTTTAGACGAAAATGAAATAGATTTTCCATTGTTTAAACCTGCTTGGTCAGGATTACCGAATTTATCGTTAACATATCTTTTTACAAAAACAGAAAGAATGACTCTAAAATATTATAATGTATTGGCAAAATATAAACTTGGAGTTGCTTATGCTGCTATTTCTGGGGTTTTTGCTGGCTTTTCTGTTACTTATCTTGCAATTTCATTTCCTTATATATTTTTTGCTTATATATTTACAATTATCTTTGCAGTAATGTCAGTATGTTTTTTAATACCAACAATAATATTTGCAATAGCAAGTGGTTATCAATTTAAAAAATCAAAAAAGTTACTTCAAAGTTTAGTTGATGACTATAATGGATTTTTTTCCCAAAATGACAATGAAAAATATTCTCTAAGAATATCATTGTTCATTAAAGGACTATAAATTGCGAAAAACACTATTTTTTTTAATTTTTATATTTTCTAACATTTTTTGTTATTCTTTCTATTATTATCCAAAATATCCTTATACTTACAAGATTAATTGTGATGTTAAAATCCCTACTACACCCAAAAAATTTATAATTGATATAAAATATCCAAATAAACGACTAATTGCTAAAAAATCAATAACAAACTTTTTTAAATCTTATTTTGGTGAAACTCAAATTATAGACGACAAAAATAAAGATGCTTATATTTTTAATATTAAATTTGAAAGATTGAGTTTTGATTTTATTATGGTTGATAAAAAAATAACGAAAAAAAGTATTTTTGCTGAAATTAGTATAAAAATATATTCTCCTCAAAAAAAATTGTTGTTAGAAATGTTTTTTTCAAAAAAAGTAAAAGAAAAAGATTATATTGATGATGATTACAAACAAATCCTAGAAGAGACATTTTTAGATATACTAAAACAATTGAATCAAAATGAAAATTATCTTGCTTTTTTATATTTTAATAAACCAAATAAGACAATTATTGATGAATCCACATCGTTTTCAAATAGAACAAAATATTATTATGAGGTTATAAATAAAAACAAAGCGAATTATAGATTGGTATTTTCATTTAGTTTTTCACAACTCGCAGGTTCTTTCAATTTTAATCCTTTTAAGGATCATTTTAATTATTATTGGAGTGTTTCTTGTATTTCTTTTGATTTTTTTATAAATAATGTTTTTTCTATAGAATACAGATTTGATTTCTGGGCGTTTTTATTTAGTTCTATATCTTATGGATTGAGACATATATCTAATCCGCCAGATGCTTCAAATCTCCTAATAGCCAATAATCTATATTTTAATTTTAACTTTTATGAAACTCCTTATGCAAACCCAAATATTTATCTTATTACAGGTTTTTTATTTAATTCATATATAAAAAGTGCAGACGATTCATTTACCCCTGCTTTTTCTCCGTCTGATGATCAAATAAATCGATATAGACATCAGAATATTTTTGGATTTCCAATTGGCTTGGGAATTAAAGTTCAATATCAACATCCTTATGCGTCGTCCTTTGGAGACATTGACTTTTTTTTAGATTTTTTTTATTTGCCAGCATACAACAGTACAGCAAATACTCTTTCTCATAATTTGGGTTTTTCTACTGGTATGAAATTGATACTTTTAAAAGTTTTTGTTTCTAATGAAAAACCATACAAAATTGGAAAAATGGACAAATTTGAATATTTTTAATGAAATTCACAATATTACAAATAATTCCCCCCTCCCCCCTTTTTCACGAATATTTTTGTTGATTTTTTGTTATATTAATAATAAAATTATGATATAAAAGGCGGTTTTTTATGCTTTCGGCTATTAGAGAACATTTACAAGTGATTGATAATAAAATAATTATTAATTTACCCAAAAATTTTCCAAGTAAATATGTTGAAGTAATTGTAATTCCAGATGAAAATAAGATAGAACAAAATACAAATAAAGAATTATTAAATTTACTAAAAAATGGACCAACTCTCAATGAAGAAGACTTTAAAGAATATAATGAGGTAAAACAGTGGATGAACAGTTGGAAAATAGAAGAATTTTAATAGATACAAGTATTTTAATTGACTATTACAGAAAGAAAGATAAAGAAAAAACTCTTTTATATAAATTAATACAAAATTATAAACTTTCAATATCTACAATAACAGAATTTGAATATATAGTTGGATTTCAAAACAAAGATTTAGATTTCGGATATTCATTTTTAAAATTTGTAGAAATTCTTGATTTTGATTCAAATTGTGTAAGAGTTTCAAGAAGAATTTATAATGACTTAAAAAAAGAAAATAAACTAATTGAATTGCCAGATATATTTATAGCAGCAACCGCTCTATCTAATAATTTGAAATTAGCAACATTTAATATTCAACATTTTGAGAGAATTAAAGAGTTAAATTTAATAAAATCATTATAATTTTAAAAAAAATAAATATATTGTTAATAAATCAGATATATAGATAAAAAATATCAAAAAATACTTTCTTTTGATTTTTATTCGTAATCTATGCTCTCTATGATAAATTTTTATAATGAGTTTAAATTATTAGTCTGGTCTATACATAACAAATATTTTTGTTGATTTTTTGTTATATTAATAATAAAATTATCAAATAATTGTTTATATAAAGGAATTATAAATGGATGATAGATATAATAAAAGAGGTGTTAGCTCCAAAAAAGAAGATGTTCATAATGCTTTAAAAAATATTGATAAAGGTATTTTTCCATCTGCGTTTTGTAAGATTATTCCAGATTATTTGGGTGGGGATCAATCTTTTTGTAATATAATGCACTCAGACGGTGCTGGTACAAAATCATCTTTAGCCTACCTTTATTATAGGGAAACTGGTGATATTTCTGTTTTTAAGGGTATTGCAATGGACTCTATTGTCATGAATGTAGATGACCTTATATGCGTTGGATGTACAGATAATCTTATAATTTCAAGCACAATTGGTAGAAATCCTTCCTTTATATCAGGTGACATAATTAAAACACTAATTGAAGCAAATGAAGAAATAGCAAACTGGTACACAAAAAATGGTATTAAAATGACTCTCACTGGTGGCGAAACTGCTGATGTTGGAGACCTAGTTAGGACTTTAATCGTTGATACAACAATAACTGCAAGAATGAAAAAAACTGATGTAATTGACAATGGTCGAATAAAAGAAAACCTTGCTATAGTTGGGCTATCATCATCTGGAAAAGCAAATTTTGAAAACGAATACAATAGCGGCATAGGGTCGAATGGTCTAACTTCTGCAAGGCATGATGTTTTTAATGAAATTTATAAAAAAAATTACCCAGAGTCTTTTAACCCTCTAATGCCTTACGATGTAGTTTATTCAGGTCCTTACAAATTAACAGATAAAGTTGAAAGCCTTCCACTCGATATGGGGCGAGCAGTTTTATCACCAACAAGAACTTATGCTTTTGTTGTTAAAGAAATTTTATCTTCCTTTAAAGATAAAGTTTATGGAATAATCCATTGTTCTGGTGGAGGACAAACCAAATGTCTTAAATTTGGTGAGAATGTTCATTATGTAAAAAATAATTTATTTGAAATACCACCATTATTCAAAATAATAAAAGATGTTTCTGGTACTGGCTATAAAGAAATGTATCAAGTTTTTAACATGGGACATAGACTCGAAATTTTTACAGAAGAAAGCGTAGCACAAAAAATTATAGATATTTCAAAGTCGTATAATATAGATGCAAAAATAATTGGTTACACAAAAAAATCCGAAAAAAATAAACTAACTCTAACATCTCCGGATGGAGAGATTGAGTATATGGTATAGACAATTGTTGAAATTAAGTATATATAGATACCAAAAAAGCATGATAAATAATAGGCTGTTGCCCTGACAAATTATTTGGTTTTTATTCTTATTAAATAAAGGTGATTTATGATTACAGACAACATTAGTATTTCTACAAAGAATATTCATATAGAACAAAAAAAGAAAAATTTATCTGTACACGGTAAGAGCAATCTTTCTGAAAACGAAATATTTTTTGATGTCGAATATAAAAATATTGCAAAAAACTTTTTAATTCTTTTTAAGATGAATTCTAAAATGGAAAATTCTTATAATGAAATAAAATTTTATTTTAGGTTTGTTGATGATAATAATTATTGTTATTTCTCAATTAAGGGCGGGCAGTATATAAAATTTGCTATAATTGGTGATGGTAAACCAAAAATCCAGACGTCATACCTAAAAATTACAAATCAAAACCTTTTTTCTGATAAATATTCTTTTATACTCTCAGTTTTTGAAGAAACAACAACTGCAATAATAGATGAAACAATAATTTTAAATATTGACCACACTCCGGAGGTTGAAGGTAAAGTTGGTGTTAGTTTTATTTCTGCAAAAGAAGAAGAATTTGATATTATAATGGAAAATTTTACAATAACAGAAGAAATTGTAAATTTTGAGCCAATAATCGAGATGCCTAAAAAGAATGATGTCTATTTTATGCAAGCAAACGATTTTTACGAACAAAATAGATATGATTTGGCGTTGATTTATTATAAAAGAGGGCTTTTATTTGGCAGAGGTGACGATAAAATTAACAATCGCGTCGGCAACCTTTTATTTTTAATAGAAGAATACAAAGATGCAGAACAATATTACAGAATGGCTCTTTCACAAATAAAAGACAAAATGGAATACAAGGTTAATCTTGGAAGAACTTTACTTAAGCTAAATAAAGATAAAGAGGCTGCCCTACTTTTGGAAGAAGCAATTGAGTCTGGATTTACGGATGTTGAGTTATTTACAGATTACGCGTCAATGTGGATAAAAATGGGTAATTATGGTGAAGCATTAATTTACCTTGAGAATGCTGCAAAAATTTCACCTGATGATTTTGCAGTTTTATCGAGGATGGGTAGATGTTTGGTTGAACTTGGAGATATTTGGGAGGGAAAAAAATATCTTTTAAAAGCTGCCCAAGTTATTAAAAATCAAGACCCAGCATCAGCTGCGATTATTCTAAAATATTCTATCGAAAGAAGAGTTGATTTGGACTCACTAAAATTACTCTGTAAATTACTTGAGGACAATGGAGAATATCGCGATATTTACGAACTTATAAAAAAATCTCAATGGGAAGTAGAACCAGACATTGAATTATTAAACATTCTAATAAATGCAGAAATAAAAATTGGGCTTTATAGCTATGCTTTGGACGAGTTTAAAAAGTATGGCGAAGATAAAATGACACCAAAAATTAGATTGTTAAAAACAAAAGTCTTGGCTCTCACAGACAACATAAAAGAAGCAAATACAGAAATCGACCATCTTTTAGAAAAAGCAGGACTTGTTGATGTATCGATAAATGAACTTGTTGCTATGAAATTAATGATTCTCTCAGAACTTGGGGATTTAAAAGATGTAGAAAAGATATTTGACTTATCTCAAAAAAATAAGCCTCATTTTGAGAGTGTTTTGGAAGAATATGGTAAAATATTAGTTGATTTAGGAAAATTTGATGAAGCATTAGCAATATTTGATAAAATTAAGGATAAACCAAAAGAAAATATTGAATTAGTTTATAATATAGGTCTTGCTTATATAGGGATTGAAGAATATGCTAAAGCAAAAGATATTCTTTTACAAGCATACAAAAAGCAAAAAAATCCTCAAATTATTTTTTCTCTTGCAAATTGTATGTTTTTCACAAGAGATTATTCTGATGCACTGTCTTTACTCAATAATTATTATGACATTCTACCAAGGGACGGTAGCACGGACAACTTAATCGGTAATGCAAACCTTAGTTTAAATAGAGTCGCTGAGGCACAAAAATATTATTACAAAGCATTGGACATCGATAAAGAAAACGAAGAGTATGCTTTAAACCTTGCAGAATCATTCTATAAAATAAGAGATTACGAAAATGCTTATTATATAACAAGACAAATAGTCAAAAAAAATTGTGTTGATAGGGCAAAAAGTTTACATCTAAGAATTCGTTCACATCTGTTTGTAACTTTGAGCTGCTCGTCTTGTATGACGGAGTGGAATATTCCAAATAAAGAAAAAGAACACAATTTTCCAGAAGAAAAATTTATTGATTTACCAAATAATGCACCTGCTGGATTTTGTCCAAAATGTAAAAAAATTTATTGTAAATCGTGTGTTAAAGGCATACCAAACATAGATGCAATGTGTCCAACTTGCAACTCTATTTTGTCTTATGATTCTTCGAGTTTAAAAATTATTGCAACTCGTATTCTGAGGGGGGAAAATGATTGATTTTCATACACATACACTTTTTTCGGACGGCATTTTGTCGCCTTCTGAGCATGTTAGAAGGGCATTAGTCGCTGGATATAAAGTGATTGGTTTAACAGACCATGTTGATTTTTCTAATATAGAATTTGTTTTTAATTCTATTAATCAATTCACAAAAGAAATGGAAAATTGCGGCTGGGATATAAAAATAATACCCGGTGTCGAAATAACCCATGTCCCTCCATCAAAAATAGAAAAAATTGTACAAAAAGCCCGTGATTTAAAAATTCCACTTATTATAGTTCACGGTGAATCACCCGTAGAGCCAGTAGAAAAAGGTACGAATAGAGCTGCTATTGACTCTTTAGTGGATATTTTGGCACATCCAGGTCTTATTTTAGAAGAAGATGTCAAAAAAGCGAGCGAAAACGGCGTTTCTCTTGAGATAACAGCAAGAAAAGGGCATTCTATAACAAATGGTTATCTTGCAAAACTTGCAAAAAAATATAACCCAAAATTAGTCTTAGACTCAGACTCCCACTCCCACGAAGATTTTTTGAAACCTGAGTTTAAAAAAACAGTTTTAATTGGTGCTGGACTTGATAAAGACCAAATTGATGCACTCGAAAACAATATGATTGAACTTGCAAAAAGAGTTGGGGGATAAAGTTAGACACAGAATTTTACAGATGAAGCACAGAAATTACTAGGAAAATCTCGCACAAAGGCTCAAAGAATACAAAAAAAACATTTTTTCCTCTGTGTCTTTGTGACCTCAGTGATAGACTTATTAATAGTATTTTTTAACAAATAGGGACAGAGCAGATTGTTAAAAATTTGAATCTCCCAGAACTTGTCAATAACTTGGTTATAACCTGTCATTTAGATTATCCAAATTTTTATTTTCTTCCATTAAAGTTATTTTGTTTTAGAAAAAGCATTGAATTTAAAACGTTTTAATTATATAATAGTATTAGATTAGAATATATGGTGATTAAAATTATGATAAGATTTTTAAAGATTCTTTTTTCTTACATTTATAGTTGGTTTGTTTTTGGGATACTGTTATTGACGAATGTTTTATTTATTGTAATTCTTGAGCCTCCTTTCTTTTTGGGGGTGTTACTTTTGCCTTTGGATTTGATTTTGATAATTTCTTGGGGATTATTACAAATTAAATCTCCTTACTTTACGTTGCAATTAAATAACATTCTGCAAAGGATAAACGTTGACCAGTTGAATAGGACACTTAAAAAATGTAATCCAGATTTTAAGCAGAAGGCAAATAATATATTAAAATTACTTGGGACTATTACTCAAGAGTTTAAAGAAAAGCATTCTTTAGAAGAAATTGATTCTTTGGTTGATAATCTTTTTTTACTAAGTGAGAATAATAAGACTTTATACCAAAGATGGCAACAATTTGGCACAGCAGAACAAAGAGCAATAATGCAAAATAAAATTAAGCAGCAAGTAAATTCTTTAAATGAAACTTATCAGATGTTACAAGCGTTTAGTGGAAATTTGACATTATTAGAAGCAAATTTTAATGAAGTAAATTCGATTTCCAATAAATTAAAATATATAAATCAAACAATTCAAGACTTAATCAAAGGAGAATAAAAATGAATGCTTTAAAAATATTTTTTGTTTTATTATTTGTAGTAACAATATTTTCTTGTGTAAAAAAAGACCTAACCTACAATGAGGCAAAAGAAGAACTCGAAAAGATTCAAAAAAATATAAACTGGACAGAAAATTTTGTCAATAGAAAGGCAAATATTGATATTGATACAAAACAAGATATAAATTCGACCCTGCCAGATATTAGTAAATTTCCTATTACTGTTGACTCTGATCAATCAGGAAATATCATAGTAGAAATTTTTGTTTCAACAGAAAAAGCAGGTAAAGGGACAGATGGATGGCTAAATGAAGTTGCAACTGATTTTAATAACAGAGAAATTAGTTTAAGTAATGGTAAAAAAGCGAAGGTTAGAATAAGAAGTATTTCTTCTGGTACTGGAGTTCAGTTTATTGTTTCAGAAAAATATATACCAGATGCGTTTTCTCCATCAAATGATTTGTGGATAAAAATGATTGATGCTAACAATATAAAAACAACGGTAATTGATCCAAAACTTGCTGGAAATGTCGCTGGTATTGTAATAAAAGATAAGATTTTTGAAGAATTAAAGGCAAAATATGGCACAGTTGACTTAAAATCAATTGTAAATGCCACAATTCAGGGTGATTTGGCGATGGGTTATACAAATCCATTTGCGAGTAGTACAGGGTTAAATTTTTTAATGTCTGTATTATATTCTTTTGCGAATGGAGATAAAGCAAAAATGTTATCAGATGAGGTTTCTAGTGCTTTTCAGTCATTCCAACAGGGAGTTCCTTTTGTTTCATTTACGACTATCCAGATGAGAGACTCGGTAGAAAAAGGCGGTTCTTTAGATGCTTTTGTTTTGGAATATCAAACATTCTTAAACACAAAAGAATTAAAAACTGGCTATGCTTTTATTCCTTTTGGTGTAAGGCATGATAATCCTTTATATGCCATAGGCGATATTTCAGACGAAAAAATTGATATTCTAAAAAAATTTGCTTCTTTTGTTAAAGATGCTAAATATCAAAAACTTGCAAAAAATTATGGTTTTAATTCAAAAGAAGATTACAAAAGCGAATTTGAAAATATAGATGGAAGTATTGTTTTAGAATCCCAAAAATTATGGAAAGAAAAAAAAGATTCGGGTAGGCAAATTGCTGCTGTTTTTTTGTGTGATATAAGTGGGTCTATGGATGGCGAGCCACTTATGAATTTAAAAAAAGCATTATTTGAAGGAAGTAAATTTATAAATAAAGAAAATTCTATTGGACTTACAGTGTTTAACTCCGATGTTACAAAACTTGTGCCAATCAAAAAATTTAATTATATGCAACAGGCTTCTTTTATCGCTGGCGTTGAGGATATGGTTGCAGGTGGAAGTACTGCGATGTACGATGGAATTATGGTGTCTCTCAAAATGTTAATGGAAGAGAAAGAAAAAAATCAAAATATAAAACCAATGTTATTTGTCTTAACAGATGGGGAAACAAATTGGGGATTATCATTAAATAGAACAGAGCCTATTATTAGGGGATTAAAAATACCAATTTATACTATTGGTTATAATGCAGACATCGAGGTTTTAAAAAATTTATCTTCTATTAATGAAGCGGCAAGTATAAATGCAGAAACAGACGATGTTATATATAAAATTGGAGCTTTATTGAATTCACAAATGTAGGAGAATTAATGAAAAGATTTTTAATATGGATTATTATTTTTATAGTCTTTATTGTATCATTTTGGGTAGGAGCACATTTCTATTTAGCAAAAAATCCAAAAAAAATAGCAGTAGCTATTGATACTTCTTATTTTATGAATCAAAATTGGGGAAGTGTGGTTAATACTGTAAAAAATATAGCAAATCAAAAATATTCAACTTATTGCTTATTAACGGATAAACAATTAATACACAGTTGGAATAATGAATTATTATCATATAAGTTGGGGAGTATTAAACCTTATGGACCAAGAGATTTGGCAATTTTTTATGATAATACTCGATATAAAGAGATAAATGAGGCAACAGTGATCTATATTATTACAAATGATGATAAATTTGAGGTAAAGAATACATTGAAGTATAAATTGATTTTGTTAAGATAAATTAAAAAGTGACATTCGCAAATGTTGTTTTTAGGAAAAGGAAAAAATTTATGGAGATTTTAATCTGGGTTATGATTAAGTGGTGTTTTTTTATAAATAAACTTGATTTTTAATCAAAAATTAATTAAATTCAGCTTATTAGATAAATTTTTTCTAATCAAAATGAGGTTAATATGTATTTAAAAAACATCAAACATTTAATAAATGACTTGCAGGCAGAAGAATTAAACGAATTATTACAGATTATTTTAAATAAAATGTCAAATAATCCTAATTATCTTGAATTTTTGGATGAACATAAACAAATTTTGGATGAAAGACTTGATAAAATAAATAATAGCAAAGTAAAATGGAAAAATTGGGATGAAATAAAAGTTAGAGTTTTAAATAATGAAATATGAAATATTATTATCAGATGAATCTGAAATAGATGTTATAGAATCATACAGTTATTTTTGTAGTATTGATGTAAAATTGGGCGAAAAATTCATTTTTGAAATTGATAAAGCATTAGATTTCATTTCCGAAAATCATTCCATATTTTCTCCAATATATCAAAATATTAGAAGATATTTAGTAAAAAAATTTCCATTTATTATTTACTACAAAGTTGATTATGTTTGTTTGGAAGTTAAGATAATAGGAATTTTACATGCTTCGAGAAACCCAGAAAAATGGAAAAAAAGAAATTAAAAAGTGACATTCGCAAATGTTGTTTTTAGGAAAAGGAAAAAATTTATGGCAATTTTAAAAATTAAGAACTTGAGACTTAAAATTCTAATTGGAGTCTTTGATTTTGAGAGAGAAAAAACACAAGACATTATAGTAAACATAAAAATAAAATTTGATGACTCTGAAGCGTCAAAAAAAGATGATATAAACTTCACGATTGACTACAAGGAGTTAGTTGATAAAATAGTTTTGGAGGTAGAAAAATCAAACTTTTTTTTACTCGAAAAACTATCTGATTTTATCATTGATATTATTTTTGAACACCAATTAGTAGAAAAAGCATCGGTAGAAATTTATAAACCAAATATAATACCAAACTGTGATTTTGTTTCTATAAAGAAAAGTAGTAGAAAAAGATAAAGCCAAATATTTAATTATTTTTAGCAACAGAATTTCACAGGATTACAAAAAAATAATATTTTCTTTAAATATATGTGAAATTCTGTCACTAAATTATAAATTAAACCTTAAAATCTTCCAATTCTTTTGAAAAGTTTAATTCTCTTAGTTTCTTTAGGGCTTTTTTCTGGATTTGTCTTACTCTTTCTCTTGTTATACCAAGAATTTGACCTGTTTCTTCGAGAGTATGAGGTCCAACGCCATAAAGTCCATATCTTAGCTCAATAATTTGTTTTTCTCGTTCAGAAAGTTTTGTTAAAATTGCATCAAGAGTATCTTGTAGGGCAAAAGCAAACAATTCTTCAAAAGGGTCTTTAGATTTATCGTCTTCGATGAGATCCCCTATTTCTGTTGTATTTTCACCACTTAGAGGTGTATCTAAAGAGCCAGTATCTTGAGCCATTTTATTTATGTTTTTTAGTTTATCAGAAGAGATTCCTATAATGCAAGATAATTCTTCGGCTGTTGGGTCTTTTCCATTTTTTAGAGCAAGGTCTTTTGCTACATAATAGCATTTTTTTATAGTGTTTAACATGTGAATAGGGATTCGGATCATTCTACCCTTATCAGCCAAAGCCTTAACAATTGCTTGTTTTATCCACCATGTTCCGTAAGTAGAAAATTTAAATCCTTTTGTATAGTCAAATCTCTCAACTGCTTCAATTAATCCAATGTTTCCCTCATCAATTAAATCAAGAAGAGACAAACCTCTGTTTTGATATTTTTTGGCTATGCTAACAACCAATCTTAAATTTGCTCTAATAAATAAATTTTTGTAATAATATAAACTTTCTCTTGTTTGTTTGAATTCTTTTTCATAAATTTTGTTTAATTTATCAACGTTAAGCTTTAATGCAACTTCTTCTAATGATTTTGTGTAGAATACAATTTTTTTAGAAATATCAAATTCTTCTGCTGCACTCAATACTGGTATTTTTGAAATTTGGTTAAGATATATTGTCAAAGAATCATCGTTAGTAGCAACTTTTACTTTTTTAACAGCTTTAGTTTTTTTGATAATTTTTGTTTTATCAACACTTTTAGGCTGTTCAAAGTGTTGATTATAATTATTAGATAATTTCAAAGTAGCCCTCCCTTTAAATAACATTTTATAAAAGATAGTTTCATTATAATACTTTTTTTTACTAATGTATAATTTTTTTTAAAAAAAATAGTTTTTTTTAAAATTTTTTTTGAAAAAATACGCCAAAAAGTATAGATTTTAGAATTTATGTATTAATTATACTTAAATAATTACAAAATCTTCTTATTTGTGAACAGAAAATCTTTAAAAACTACTTTACTTGTTTTAAATTTTTTAATATTATCACAAAATATATTAAAATTTGTGGGTATTTAAACTATGATAGTACAAGATAAACAAAAAGAAGCAATTTTAAAAAGATTAAGTAAATTAGATTTTAATTGTGAAAAATGTTCCAGTTGTTGTAGGTACGAATCTGGGGCAGTTTTTCTTACATTAGACGATGTAAAAAAAATATGCGACAATTTATCTATCTCAATTGATAAATTTTTGGTAGAATGTTGTCGTGGATTATACAAAGATGATAAATTTGTCGTTGCCTTAAAAGAAAAACCTAATTATGATTGTATTTTCTGGAATAATGGCTGTATAATATACGAAGCACGCCCTCTACAATGTCGTACCTTTCCTTTTTGGCCCTTTTTGGTAGAATCAAAAGAATTATGGAAAAACGAAAAATATAGATGTGCTGGTATTGATAAAGCAAGTGATATGACTCTGGAAGAAAAATATAATTTTTATATGGAAGAAAAGCAAGCTTTATATATGGAAATGCCAAGACCTAACAACCTTTAAAGGCTTTATTACAAGAATGAGATTATAGAATGATTTTTTTATTTTTAAGGATCTTTTCTGGTACTCTTGTAAATGTTTTTCAAAAGAAAATAACATTAAAAGGTGCAAACTCATTATTTATAGTTACATTAACTTATTTATTTTTAACGATTGTAATGTTACCTATGTTATTTTTTATGCCTCTAAAGAATATAAATAGCAATTTTTGGATTACTATTATTATTACAGCCGTTTTAGATGCTATTGGCAATATTTTCTTAGTAAAATCCTTAAAATTAACAGAACTTTCTATTTTTGGGATATTAAATTCTTTTAAACCAGTAATTGCTACTATTTTGGCTATTTTTATGCTAAAAGAAATGCCAAATTTGTTTGGAATCATTGGAATATCAATTATTATAATAGGTAGTCTAATTTTAACCTATAAAAAAAAAATAAACAAAGATAATTTTAATTTAGAAAAAGTTAAAGGGATAATTTATAGATTCGCAGGTATTTTTTTTTCTGCAAGTGGTGCTGTTTATATCAAAAAAGCAATAGCATATTCTACCCCAGAAATCAGTTTGTTTTTTTGGGCTTTATTTGGATTACCTTTTTTAACAATACCACTAATATTATTTTTTAACAAAAGCATAAAAATTAATTTTGAAATATTAAAAAAACAAAAGATAAATTATTTTGCGATATTTGTTTTATATTCTCTAATGCAATATTTTACAATACTTGTTTTTAAAAGAAATTTTGTCGGATATTCTTTAGCAATTTTTCAACTCTCTTCTATTATAAGTATAATTTTTGGATATAAATTTTTTAATGAAAAAAATATAATAATAAAACTAATCAGTGCATTTATAATGATAGGTGGAGCTTTGTTGATTTTGTATTCTAAAAATTGGTAGATTAAGAGAATATATACATAGACTGTTTTATTGCGATATTTTTTGAGTAAATAGGCTAAATTAGTAATTTAAAGGTATTTTGATAAAATTATTTGGTTATCAGTCTCAGAGTAGAAATTTTTTAAAACTGCTTCTAATTGATAACCAGAACTTAGATAAAAATAACGAGTTGCTGTGTATTCTTCTTTTGAAGATGTTTCAACAAATACTTTCTTACCTCCAATACTTTTAATGAGTTCTTCGGTCTTAAAAAGTAATAATTTGCCAATGCCTCTATTTCTAAAGTCTTGGTCAACGGCGATCCAATGTAGATAATAACTTTTGCCAGTATAAGAAGCCGCCCCATAGTTTGTATAACCAACAGTTTGCCCATTAATTTCTGCAAATAAAAATGCGTGGTCTGCATCTCCATTTTTTGCTTCTTCAAAATATTTCATTGCCAATAGGATTTCTTTTTCTTCAAAAAAACCAGAAGATTTTGTTATCTTATAAACATTATCACCATCTATTTTTGGGTCTAAACCTCTATATACAATCTCCATTGGCAATCTCCTATTTAATAATTAGAAATTAGATTTTAAAATTTCTGATGCTTTTTTTATTAGAATATCTGGATTTACAGGTTTAACAATGTAACTTTTTACACCAAAAGAGAGTGCTTTTTTAACTGTTTCTTTTTGTGAGAGTGCAGAAAATATTATTGTTGGTATAGATTTATTTGCTTTTTTTAAATTTTCTAAAACCTCAAAACCATTCATTTTAGGCATCATCAAATCAAGAAATAATAAATCTGGAGTATTGGTTAAAAGGCTTGTTAAAAACTCAACCCCATTTTTATAAGTAACAACATCGCAATTTACAGTTGTCAAAATTGTTTTAACCAAATCTAAAATCAACTCATCATCATCAACAATAGCAATTGTAGGTTTTTTATCGAGTAAAATAGTACTGTAATCTGCTTCTTCTAAAGAAGCGTCTGTATTTGACCAAAAAATCATATCTTCTTCTGACTGATGCCACCCTCTATTTATTAAAGTTTCAATTTTTAAGTCACAGAGTTTATCAATTGCGTAATTTATATCATTAGTTACTTCTATATTTCCAAATTTTTCGTGACCATGCAAAAACTCTCCTATTGTATCAGAAATTGTTAAAATTTTAATGGCAGAAAGATGAGGGTTGCCATATCTTGCTATACTTTCAATAAAACTATAAAATTTATCAGATTCTTCCTCTGTTATTTTTAAATCAACCATTATTATTAAAATTTTTGGCATATTTATTTTATAAAGAGTTTTAATTTCTTTTATTTTATATCTAATTGATTCTATTTTATCTTTATTTAGTCCACTGGCAACTTCGATAAAAAGAATATCATCATTTAAATGAATATCTATATTACAAGGAGTTTGGTCGATATTTAAGTCAATTTTTAGTATTTCTGTTATTGATTTTAATAAAACATCAATTTTTAATGGTTTTGTAAAAAACTTGGTTACTTTATACTTTGCTACCTGCATTATGGCATTTTTATCAATTTTGGATGCAAACAAAATTACTGGAACATCAGCGATCGTTTTGTATTGAGCCTTTTCTTCAAAAAAATTGACTTTAAGATTTTGTGTTAGAGAATAATCCATTATTACTACATCAGGAACTACATTTTTCATTTTTATAACAGCATCAAAAGAATCACGAGCTAAAATTATTTCAAACCCATATTGCTCAAGTCTTTCTTTTAGAAAAGATTTAATCATATCTGATTTATCTGCTATCAATATTTTATCTTTTGCCATTCTCTTCTCTCTAAAGATACATTTTTCATCTTAAAAGGTTCTAAATTGTAAATTATTTTTTTAAAATAAGCAGTTATAGAATGCTTATACCGCCCTAAGACTGTATAACAAACTTTTAAGATTTATACTTAGAATTTTAATAATCATAGGTATAATTATAACTAAAATATTAAAATTTGTCAAAAATTTTAATATTGATTTTACTTGATTAGATTGATTTAAAAAATCAAATTTTTTCATATCTGAATATTTGTTGTCCCTAACCTATCATATCAAAAATTTTTTTCTTTAATAACTCTTTATCAACTGGTTTTGTTAAGAAATCATTACATCCTGCTCCAATCATTCTTTCTCTTGTCCCTTTCATCGCCTCAGCAGTAAGGGCAATAACATATAAATCTTTAATTTTTTCATTTTCTCTAATCTTTTTTATTGTACTAATTCCATCTAATACTGGCATTTGCATATCAAGAAATAGAATGTCATATTTTTTTTGTAAAATCATATTTAATGCTTCTAATCCATTTACTGCTATATCACAGGATAAATTCATACTTTCAAAAATTGCTCTAATTAATTTTTGATTATCTTCATCATCTTCTGCTACAATTATTTTAATTTTTGATTTTTGGATTTTAAGATTAGTAACTTCTGTGGTTTCATCTTCCAAAAAGTATTTTTGTGGAATAATATCTATTATTTTTTTTATTTTTTTTAAATCTTTGTTTAATTTTACCAAATTATAGCTAGAAAGGGTTATTTCTGCATCCATTTCTATAAATATTTTGTATAAATCTTGCATTCCATAACTTCCAGTAAAACCTTTTAACTGATGAACTATATTTTTTATTTCTACTTGATTTTTTGATCTTAATATTTTTTCTAGATTTTTTATTCTATCTGGAAGTTTTTTTATCCCATGTAGAACAACAGCCTCTAAAGCCTTTTCTCCATTCATTGTAGAAAGCCATTTCCTTATCATATTTTCGCCTTTTTCTATATCAGTTGGTGTAACTTCTGGCAGAGGAATTTTTACACTAAATTTTGTACCTTTATTAACTTCACTTTCTACACCAATAAAACCATCCATTAATTTAATAAGGAGTTTTGTTATTGTAAGTCCAAGTCCTGTCCCGCCATATTTTCTTGATGTAGAAGAACTGCCTTGTTCAAATGGATTAAAAATACTATGCAGTTTATTCTTTGGTATCCCTATTCCAGAATCAGAAATAAAAAATTCTAAAAAACCTTTTCTGTAGTCACAATTAAATTCTATTCTACCAAACTCAGGGGTGAACTTAAAAGCATTTGATATTAAATTAATTAAAATTTGAGTTATTCTAAGCTCGTCACCACAAACTAAATTTGGCACATTTTTACTTATACTTACAATGAAATTTATTTTTTTATCTTTTGCTATAAGTGAAAATAAATTTTGAATATGCGTTAGCGTATTTATAAGTAAAAAATTTATTTTTTCGATATTGAGTTTTTTTGCTTCTATTTTTGAAAGGTCTAGCACATCGTTTATTATATTTAGCAAATATTTACTTGAGTCTCTAATTATTGTTAAATTTTCTTTTTTTCTATTATTATCTTCTTCATCAAGCAAAAGGGAGGCAAATCCAAGTATTGAGTTAAGAGGAGTTCTGAGTTCATGAGAAACACTTGCAAAAAAATTATTTTTTTCGTTTCCTTCATCCATATCAGCAATCTGATTTTGTTCTATTAAAGTTTGAGTGTTTTTTTGAAATAAAAACTTTTCAATATAAACAGGAAGCATTTCCAAATAATTTTTTTGTTTTATTATAAAATCAAACGCACCTTTTTTTAGAATATCGAGTATTAATTCATTGTTATTCTTTTCACAAAAAAATATAGTTGGAATATTAAAGTCTAAAACATCAAAGATATTTCCATCAGAAAAATACAAATCTGCAATAATTAAATTTATATCAAACTCATTTATATCTTTTTTTGCTTCAGCAATCTTTGATGCAAAATAAATATTACAATCTGGATATTCTTGGGCTATTATTTTTGTAAGAATCTTTTCTTTTTTTGTTTTTTGAATAATTAAAATTTTCATAATTTAGTTTAAAAAATTCATTCAGATTTTATATATATCGGCAAAAGTATAACATTTTTACTAATTTAATCAATTATTTTTTTACAATTATAAATATATACTTAAACGCTTCTAAAAGGTCAATAAATAATAAGAATAGACATCCCTTGTAATTTCTTTGATACAAATGAATTAATAGAGATAAGCGTTTAAGGTATATATTGACAATTTGAACAATTGTCAGTATAACATAGATTAAATCGTATGCATGTACAATAATTGTATTTAACTTTTAGAATTTGTGACAAACCAAAAACTTTTTCTAATACTTAAATGTTTCTAAAAGCTAAAGGCTAAAGGCTAAAGATAACTAAATAATAAAAGTTTGCTTTTTTTGTAAAAATATTATATAGTCTTCAGTATTTAAATTTCTATATTTGTTAATAAATATAGAAATTGACACAAAATTTAGGAGAGAAATATATTATGAACTTAAATTATTTAGAATTAATAACAATATCAATATTATACTTAACATATTTTATTTTATGGAAAATTAAAGAAGTAACACAAATAAAAAAAACTGGAATTGATCCTAATGTAATTGTAAAGTCAGAAAGCAATTTACAAAAATATGTGGGACTTCAATTTAAAATACTTTCTTTTTTCTTCTTAATAGCAATGATTTTTAATAGTATTCATTTTGAATTGTTTGGATTATTTACAAGATGGAATTTAATAGACAATAATATTTTTAAAGTTATTGGTTTTATTGTTGGAATGTTTGGGCTCTCGATTTGCTTGTACGCTCAAATTAAAATGGGAAATTCCTGGCGAGTTGGAATAGACGAAAAAAATAAGACCAAATTGATAACAACAGGTCTATATTCTATAATTAGAAATCCTACTTATTTAGGATTATTTTTGTTAAATGTTGGATTTTGGATTATAATCCCAACAGTAACAATTTTTACTTTAAACATTATCTTTATTTATACACTCGAAATTCAAGTACGATGCGAAGAAGATTATTTAGAAAAAACACAAGGTGAAGAATATTTAAAATACAAAAAAAAGACAAAAAGATACATACCATTTATTTATTAAAAAAAATTAAATCTTCATTTTTATATTGAAAGGGAGAAATATTTTTCTTTTTCTTCACATTTTTGTGAGAGTTTTTTTTGTAAAATAAAAATATCATTAACTCAATACATTATTTAAATCTTCTATTAAATCTCTATCATCTTCAATACCAACTGATAGTCTAAGTAAATCGTCTGTGATACCAATTTTTTGTTTTATTTCGTCTGGAATATCAGCATGCGTTTGTTTCATAGGAAAAGTAATTAATGATTCAACACCGCCAAGGCTTTCTGCAAAGGAAATAACTTTAACATTGTTTATGATTTTTTCTACGAGAATGCTATCTTTAACTTTAAAAGAAATCATTCCACCAAAACCTAAAGATTGTTTTTTATTAATTTCATAACCAGAGTAGTTTTTAATGCCGGGATAAAAAACTTCTTTTATGTTTTTATGATTTTGTAAAAACTCAACTATTTTTATTGCATTTTTTTCTTGTCTTTCGATCCTAATTGAAAGAGTTTTTATCCCTCTCAAAGTCAAAAATGAATCCATAGGGGACAAAACACCGCCTATTGAATTTTGGATAAAGCCTATTTTTTCAGATAATTCTTTTGTTCGAGTAACGATAAAACCACATAAAACATCGTTATGACCAGCTAGGTATTTTGTACCACTATGGATTACAATATCAGCTCCAAATTTTATTGGTTTTTGGAGTGCAGGAGTCATAAAAGTATTATCAACTATAAAAATTAAGTTATTTTGCTTTGCAATTTTATTTACTTCTTCCAAATCTGTAATTTTCATAATAGGGTTTGAAGGTGTTTCAATAAAAATTGCTTTCGTATTTTGTCTTATATTATTTTTAATTTCGTTAATATTTGTGGTATCAATAAAACTTGCTTCAATGCCAAATTGTTTAAAATTTTTTTCAAATATTCTATAAGTACCGCCATATAAATCATCGGAGATTATAAAATGACTATTAGAACTAAACATCATGATTATAGCATTAATAGAAGCCATTCCAGAAGCAAAGGCAAAACCTCCGTCCCCTTCTTCAAGCTTCGCAATTACATCTTCCAAAACTTTTCGAGTCGGATTTGAGGTTCTTGTATAATCAAAGCCTGTAGATACACCTAATGCTACATGTCTAAATGTCGCTGTTTGATAAATTGGTGTTGAAATAGAGCCTGTCTTTTCATCAGAACAAAGCCCTGCATGGGATACTATTGTATCAAATTTCATTTTATAATTCTCCATTAAAAACAATATGTATAATATTAGTATATTTTTTTATAAATTTCAAAGTATATTAATCAACGAAAATATAATTTTTAAGATTGAATGTCAAGTAATTTTATAGTAATAGTTGGAATTGAAAGCGATTTTTATCTATAAATCACAAACCCTTTTGAACTTTTATCAGTAGACAAGTCGATTGTTATGTTTTCTCCATCATTGACTTTAAAAAAATCGCTTGATCTTTCATAAACAGAAGACCTACCCCACGCAACTTTAGCTACAATATAATTAGAAGAAGTTGACCAGTTTATCTCAAAACTTTCTTTTTGGTTAGGATTTATTTCTTTTGAAATTGGATAAATTATTTTTACAACTTTATTTGCTGTTTTATCAGCTGTATCATCACTATAATTTTCATCAAGATAAAAACCTTTATAAATTAGAGGGGTTGTCCATTTATTAACAACAGTTATTTTAGCATAATTATATTTTAATGGACTACAAACAACCAAAAAAGACATACAAATAATTACAGTATAGAATATTTTTTTCATAAAACGCCTCTCTACCCTACCAGCTTAATGTAAAAGCAAAATCAAATTTAAAAACAAAATCTGTTCTTTCTCCACTACTAAATGGATTGTAAGTTTTCCAATGAAAATTGATAGTATTTTCAAATCCAAAAACAAATTTGCTAATCCTAAATATATCTGAATAAAAACTAAAATCTAAAATGTTTCCAATCATTACTGGTATTCTTATAAACTCTGTTCTTCTATTTGTGCCACTTTTACTCTCACCAAAAGGGCTATCTGAGCCTCCAACACCTTTAAGGCTATCATTGTCTGGTATTCCATCACCATTTGTATCTAAGTTTGGGTCTTCATCGTAATAATAATGTTCGTTATTATAAAAAGGTACGATTACATTTCTTTCGTCGCCAAATCTATAAAATCTATAATGTAACTGCATCTTAAAGAGTCTATCTGGTATAGGTTTTTTCTTAAAAGAATCAAAATACACATCCCCTTGATAGTCAGCTTTATATTCTTTTACAGTTTTTAGATCGCTCCTAAAACCTACGGCAATATCAATACTATCAGAGTTGTTTCCATACATAAAGCCAATAAAATTGCCAGTGCGGTTATACATATCAGCTTCTGTTTTTGTTGGAGGATTTTTTGGGTTAAATCTTTCTACATATTCTTGTCTTATAAATTCATAATTAACATTGGCATCTCTTGAGAATACTGATTTACTTGCTATTCCATATTCAAAATTAACATACATATTAGAAAGAATGTAATCCCCTATTCCATAAATCTTAAAATATTTTGTGAATAAATATCCTCTTAACTCACCTCCGAGTAAGAATGCAACTCTATCTGGAAATCTTGGTTTATTAAAAACAGTATAATAAGCGTCAGAGTCATCAATTAATGCTTCTCCATAAATTCTCCAACCATCAAAACCTATATTAAAATCAAGTGTAAACATAACATTTGATGCTTGAGTATTCATTTGAGAACCATATTTTTCCTTAAAGAAATCTCCCATTGCAACAGTAAAATAATACATTGATAATGGATTTATAAACCATATATTAAAATTTTCTCCAAGAAAATATACAGCATCAGTAAGTCCAAATCTAATCCAAGGTAAAGGTCTAAAATTTATTTTTTTTGTAAAAAGTGATTTGCCATAAAGCCCTGAATAAGTACTATTTGGGTCTTTATCTGGAATGGACGTTGTCCATATAGAATTCTGAGGTCTAACAATATTATAAAGTATCTCAACATCAACATATCTTGATAATAAAATATTCGTTTTAAAAGCAAAAAAAGCACCGGAATAATCATCTATAAGTAAATGGTTATAAATTGCATCAGATGAGACAAGATTTTGAAAACCAAACTTAATACTAACATATTTATTTATAAAACCTAAATAATTTTCTCCATAATTAAAGGCAAATTTAAGTAATTTATCAAACTCACTACTTCTCGTTGTTGACAAACTTGTTCGTTGCATAGTAGCATCAACATTAAAAACAAAACCGTACAACTCTGGCGGGTCTATATACATACTAAGACGGGTAAACCATTCCGAAAAACTATCATTATTTGAAGTAAAAACACCACCCATAACAAAACTATTTTTCCTAAAGAATGGTTTTACTCCATAAGTACCGTTTTTCTCAACAAGACCGTAGTCATAGTAATCGTTTAGCTCAACCAAAGAAAAAAGGTCAAAACAAAATAAGAGAAATATAAAAACAAAAATTTTCTTCATTATTATTCCATAGTTTTTAAGAATATATTGTTAATTGTACCATTAAAAAAAAATAAAATCAATTATTATTAAATTTTTTTAGTACAAATTTATTGGGATAGAATAAGATGATGAGAGAATTTATCCAGCAAATTTAAAATTTTATAGCAATGAGAGTAAAAAAATCTAGAGATTGAAAAACAATAAAAAGATAAGCATTTTAACAAAAAATAACATTATTAATTAAAAATTGGGATAACGAAGAATGAATCCATTTATACATATTTTTTATGTGAAATTTTTTGGACAAATTCAATAAATTTGTATATATTTGGAAACGGTTTTTATGATTAATTTTTAAGGATAGACTATGTTTTTACAGGATGATTTTTTTGTACCGTTTTGGAAAGATAAAAATTCTAAATTAATCTGTGGTTTTACATTGCCAGCATCTGGAAATCTCGCGTTGACAAGAAAGAGTTTGACTTCTGGAAAGACAACTGATCAAAATAGACTAGATTTGAGTAAAAAATTAAATATTGATTATAATTGTATGTTTTCTCCACATCAAACGCATTCCGATATTGTAATTGATGTAGATGAGCAAAAAAAAGGAATGGGTGCACTAAATTTATCAAATGCTTTAGATGGTGATGCTTGCGTAACGGATAAAAAAAATATTCTACTTTTGGTCACATGGGCTGATTGTGTGCCAGTTATTTTATTTGATGAAAAAAACAGTATTATTGGTGCGATACATTCTGGTTGGCGAGGGACAGTTTCTGATATAATCGAAAAAACGATACGCACTATGCAAAACAAAGGCTCTAAAATACAAAATATTTATGCTTCCATAGGTCCTGCCATCAGAAATTGTTGCTACAAAGTTGGCAATGAATTTAAAACTACCCATTTTTCGGATAATTTTTATAACGAATTTTTCCATCAAAAAGAAGATGGCTTGTATTTTGATATAGCAGGTGTTGTTTATAAAAAAATTTTATCGGCAGGGATAAAAGATGAAAACGTAGATTTTTATGGAAAGTGCAATTGCTGTTCAAAAGAAGTAGATTTTTTTTCGTGTAGAAAAGACGGCAAAGATAATTTTGAAGGACAAGCAGCTTTTATTGGGATTTTTGATTAATTTAAAAATATTCCCCTTTTTGACAAAAAAAGGGGATTAAACCTTTTTTATAACGCCTCCAAATCCAAAAATCGATATTTTAAAGCTTTTTCTAGATCAGATATTCTAATTAAATCAGACTCTGCCAAATCTGCGTTAGTTCTTGCAATCCGTAATATCTTATGGCAGGCTCTTGCAGTCAAAAGGTTGTCTTCCATAAATTTTTCCAAAATTTTAGCCCCTCCTGATTCGAGCCTGCAATAAGTTGATACTTTTTCTGGTGGAATCTGTGAATTAACGCTAAATTTTTCGTTTTTATATCTTTCTTTTTGAATATTTCTTGCTATTAAAACTTTTTTTTTAATTTCTTTAGAAGACTGATTTTTTTGTCCTTGAGTTAGACTTTTAAAATTGATCCTTTCTACTTTAACTTGTAAGTCAATTCTATCTGTCAAGGGATTTTTTAATTTTCTGCGATATTTTTTTATCTCTGCCATTGAACAACTGCATATTCCACCTTCTGTCTCATAAAAACCACAGTGACAAGGGTTTGATGCAGCAACGAGTAAAAAATCAGCTGGATACACGGCACAACCATTTCTTAAAGAAATATACACTTCTTTTTTTTCTATTACTGTTCGCAAAGCCTGCAATGAGTCAGAACGAAATTCTAAAAATTCGTCCAAAAACAATATACCTTTGTGGGCAAGACTAATCTCACCTGGTAACACTTTTATTCCACCTCCAATAACCGCTCTACTTGAGGCACTGTTATGTGGTGTCCTAAAAGGTCGTTTTGTAATCCACTGTTCATTTTGCGAAAACGATGCAATCGAATAAATCTTATTTATCTCTAAAATTTCTTCCTCCATAAGGTCTGGCATAATCGAAGGTAACCTACTCGCTCCCATAGTTTTACCAGCCCCTGGTGGACCTATCAAAAGCATATTGTGATTACCAGCAGCACAAATTGTGAAACCATCTACCATTTCTTGTTGACCCATTATGTCTTCATAATCATCATATTTTATATTATCCTCTTTTACCTTATATTCTAAAAAATTAATATGAGTATCAGAATTTAATTTGTCTATCAAATCGCTTATTGATGACACTGGTATTATATTATCTTTTTTGAGATAAGACACTTCGTAATAATTTTCTTCTGGAATGTAAATTTTTTCAAAACCACTATTTATCGCTTCCAAAACCATTGGCAATATTCCTCTAATCCATTTTATCTCACCGCTTAGATTTAGCTCACCAAAATATGCTATTCTTTTGTCTTTTTCATCAATTGCACCCAAAGCCTTTAGCACAGCGACAGCTATTGATAAATCATAATGGCTTCCCATTTTTATAGTCTCAGCAGGTGCTAAATTTATCGTCATTCTTTTTAGTGGAAAATCAAGTCCGCTATTTAATATCGCAGGTCGAACCCTCTCTTTTGATTCTTTTACCTCCTGTGATAAAAGTCCTGTGACCATTATAGATGGAAGCCCTTTTTTTATATCCACCTCAACTTCCACGATATTACAATACATCCCAAGTCTAGAATAAGTATAAGTTTTGCCAAGCATAAAAATCTCCTGTTTTTTTAATTTGTAGAGGAATATTTTTTACCCCTCAATTAATTAAAGAGATTTTTTAGAAGAATTTGTTACAGAGTTTAAGAAATATTGTAAAATTCTAATTGACTAATTGGTTAATATTTATTAAACTTATACCCAAATTAAAACAATAATCGATATAATTGTTTTGTTTAGAATGTTTTATTTTGTTTATATATAAAGAATTAAATCTGATTATTTAAAAAATATTGACAGTTTAAAACATTTTAAGTATATTTTAATAAAAGAAGAAGCACATTATGAATATTAAAGAATTATTGAGTAAAGAAGCCATTGAAGAAGGCGAAAAGTTTATAAATGATATTAAAGCCCATAAAATAAAAAAAATGACACTTCCAAATGTTTCAGAAGATTTTCCTGAAGATAAATCACTTGAGAGTTTTAAAAATATTTTAAAGAACAAAGAAATTAATGATATTATTGATAGTATTTATATACTTAAACGCTTTTAAAAGGTCAATAAATAATAAAATTGACATTTCGTGTAATTTGACTGGATTAATAGAAATAAGCGTTTAAGGTATATATTGACAATTTGAACAATTGTCAATATAGAGACTAAAATGCCAGAAGATAGAAATAGAGATTATGAATATTTATTGAATATCTTCGGTGATAATAAAATACAAAATAGATTTAGTTTTCTTTATCAAAAAGCTCTTTATTATATAGATAATAAAAATGCCTCAGACTATATCGTAATAAACAAATCAATTCTTAGAGAAGTTATTTTAGATTACTTTGCAGATATTGAAAGGTTGAAAAATTTTCATAATATAGAAAAAGCAAACTCTATAAAAATTGCTTCTTATTTGGCGTATTGGATTGTTAAGAAAAAACCTTTACAACTTATCAAAGAACCAGAACCTAAAATTTATCAAGAAAAACTTAAAAATATTAATGAACATTTTGCCTTTTATATTATTTTATGCGTTATGTATAACATAAGTGAAAATTCTTGCGTAAATAAAAAAGAATGGTCTAATTTTGTTAAACATTTAATATATCATTTCACTTATAGAATACTAACGCCACAAAGTATAGAAGTGGCTTTATTAGCATTAAACATAACCCCTGTATATCCTCGTTTAATAAATAAAGAATGAGATAAAAAATAATCGTATTAGATTTAAAATTTAACAATTTTTGTAAAAGAAACGATATTGACATAGAAATATTTAAAGATTGTTTTTATCCATAATTCCCACAAAAAAATAATAACCAAATCAAAAAAATATGTTATACTTAAAGCATGAAAGATAAATTATTTTTAAAATTAGTAAAATACATCGTTTTCCTTACTTTTATTATCTTGATTTGTATTTTTTTAAATTGTTATTTGATTTATAAAATCCAGTATGTTGAATTTCTAAATTTTATATATTTTAACTTATTTAGTTTTATTAAGAATGTTTTTTTACAGAATATATTTAATATTCTATTTTTATTGTTGATTTTTGGAATATTTCAGGTATTTATAAAGAGAATATTTCGTTTTTTTAAAAGGTTTTTTAGAACATTTGGATTTTTTACGCCTTTTTTGGTGCATTATTTTATCATAAGTATTTTGGCGTTAATTGTTTCGGCATTGGTATTTAGCCGTAATTTTTATCAAAAAATGTTTTGGTTTGATGGCGATTATGTGGTCTTTATAGCCCTACTCTTTGCCTCGTCTTTTGTTTCTTATTATCTTATTGGTAGGTATTTGCGAGGTATTCCATCAAAGATTAGTGAAGAAGATTTTGATTCTATGATACAACCTTTCTTAAATGAGAAAGATAAGATTTTATTTGATAAATTGTATTATAAAAAAGATGATTTATATATAAAAAATAAAAAAATAATAAAAAAAGATAGGATATTCTTTCATAAACTACTTGAATTGATAAAATACAAAGAAATTAACTACGAAGAAAAAAGCAAAGCTGAAATGCCTATAAATAATCCAAGTGAAGATATAATTGGCTTTAATGACCTTGTAGAAAACACTTGCGAAGAAATTATAAGCTTAAAAAATAATCATTCTTCTTATCTAATTGGTTTACTTGGCGAGTGGGGGGCTGGCAAAACTTCGCTTTTAAATCTTATTGACTACACGATTAAGTACCAAAAAATTAAAGAAAATAAGGATTACCGTAAAATTGCTACATTTTATTTTAATGTGTCAAAATATTCTAACCTAAGTATCCTCTACATACATTGTTATCAAGAAATTTTTAAGATTTTAAAAGAATATTATACCATGCCGTTTAAATATTCTTACAATATGATTAATGCTGTGCTTGAAACTGTGGGGGATGACAAAAAGTTAAATTTTATATTTAATTTTGCCTTTCCTCTCCTTGATATAGAAGAATACAATAACATTATATCAGATTTTCTTGTTAAAAATAATACCCGTATTGTGATTTTAATCGATGATATAGATAGATTACAGCCAGATGATATTGATAATGTCTTTAAACTCCTAAGACTCATAAGAAATATCGAAAATATAGTAATTATTATGACTGCTGACCCAAAAATATTAGAAAATTATAAAAAAGATTTGGTTGGTAATGCCATAGAAAAAGATTTGATCGACTTTATAGGAAAATATTTTGACAAAATCTACTATGTCCCAGTAATAAATATCATGAGGCTTGAAAATGATTTTATAAATCAAGTAGAAAAGATTATTTGTAAACATATAAATTCAAAAAACGATATAAAAGAGATAAAAGAAGAGATAGGAAGAGAAAAATTATTTATAATTGATTTAGTTACTAAAAATATAGTTAATTTTAGGAAATTTAAGTCATTTTTAAAAGTTTTTGAACATAAAATTGATATGTTGAGAAGAGATATTTATATACCTGATGTGATTGTTTTATCAATACTCGAAGTAACAAATGTAGAATTGTTTAATTTTATAAAGAATAATAAAGATTTTTTGAAGTTGAATTATGGGTGGATTGATTATTTTAATTATAAGAATATAAATTTATTAAAAAAAGAAAAATCTGAATATAAAAAATTTTTTGAAAAAAATAAAATGGGTCAATTTGAAGAAAAAATTATTTATTGGCTTTTTCCACATATAGAAATTATTTTAGATTATGAAATAAAACATAATGAAGAAATTAATTATCCAAAAGAAATAGATTCTTTAATAAATGATTATGAAATAAAACAACGATTTGCACATCCTGTGATAATACAAAAATATTTTCATTATTTTTCGCCTGACGATATTATAGAAAAAATTACAGATAAAGAATATAAAACTAAAATATTGGAAAAATGTTCTAAAGAAAATATTAATCATAAAAAAATAGCAAAAGATTTACAAATATTATTTCCAGAAGATAATGATTTGTATAGACAAATGAGCCTAAACTGGTTTAAAAGAAAGATAATAGAGGAAAATTTAATTATTTCTTATAATTTATTGATTATTTTGTCGATTTTAACAAAAAATTTTGAAGATAACCCACATTCGTTTTTATTTAACGAGAAATTTATTTCAGCAAAATCTATATGGGGTTATTTGACAAAAAAAGATTCTGATAAAAATATATTGATAAAATTAATAGAGTTAGATAATAGCGATATTTTTTCGATAGAAATAATATTTGATTTTACAGAAAAAGAAGAAAGTTTAAGATATATAAATATCCAAAAAGAATTAAAAGATAAAGTTGTAAAAACATATTTGGATAGAGTTAATAAAAAAATCAAAGATAACAATTTATTTGATTTGCTAAATTTAAAAAATACCGACTCTCCAATTCAATTAATCTGGAGATGGAGAGATGCAGAGCAATATTTGCAAGATAACAATATAGATTACAAAATAGATAAAAATTTGAATGATTTTATATATTTGAGTCTTATTAGTTGTAATATCGATAATTTTTGCAAATTTATTGATAATTTTGATATTTTTTCTACAATAAGAGGTTATATTCTTAAAGAAGAATATATCGAAGATCTAATCGGTATCGATAACTTTAAACAAATTGTTTGTAAATTTGACCAAGATAGTTTAAAAAAAGCATTAGGCGAAAATAAATATTCTGCCTTAGAAAATTGGATTAATAAAACGGATCGAGGGACGGAGGAGAATGTAAATTTTACAAACGAATAAGTTGAATATGGTTATCAATTAAGATTTTTATTCAATTGGTTTTTATACATATCAAGCCATGTATAAAAGAGTTTTTTTTCATCATTAAAAGATAATAAATAATTTTTTAATAAACTTTCTGTTGTTTGTAATAATTCATCATTATTTAGTGTTTTAATTTTTTGCGAAATTATTTCAAAATTATAAGTACCTCTCCATTTATTTTTTAATATTTTTATAACTTTAAATCCATAACTTTCTAAAACAATTTTTAAACTTTTTGTTGTCCAACCTTCGCAATGTATTGCCCAAGAAGCTTCATGAGAACCAAAAATATGTCTTGTTGCAATCATTTTCTTATTAAATGATTTAAAAGGATTAAAAATTATAGACGCTGTTTTGTACAAATCTGGAACTTCTATATGTAAAATACCGTTATCATTAAGCCAATTATTCCAAGCTGAAAGTAAGGCAAAAGCAATAGGTCTTGTAAAATGCTCAAAAAGATGATGTAATCGTACTTCTTCTATACTTCCTTTTTGATATTTTAAATCCAGAATATTAGTTTGAATATCAGCAACAGATTTTTCTTGAACAGTATGTTCACTCTGTGGGAAATCAATATTTACATAACCTTTAATATACCTTTGTCCACAACCAAGATGTAGTTTCATAATATACCTTTCATTTTAACAAATAAAAAGAAGGCGCAAAAAGCACCTTCTTTTATTATTTTTATACAATAATTATTTGTCATTGTAAAGTAGATTTACTTCTTCTGCTGTTAAAGCCCTATTGTAGATTCTTATATTATCAATTTTACCTGAAAAATACACATTTGTATAAATAGAAGGAGTTCCACTACCTATTCTCATATTTATATCATATGGAACAAGACTATTCATACCAAAAGGCTTTGCCCCATCAAATTGTCCATCAAGATAAAAACTTGCTGTCCCATTATCAAATGTTACAACTATATGATGCCATTGATTTAACGAGTGGGAAGAATTAGCATTTGCATTTGTTGGACTAGCCAATAATCTTATTTTATTTTTGGAACTAGAATTTTCATAAGTATCAATTGCATAACCAATAGGATTATTTGCTGAATGTTTGTCAATAATTCTATAAGCAGTATTCATATCATACTGATTAAACCAAACAGATATTGTTAATTCTGTTGTAATATTTTGTAAAGAAGGGCTATTTAAAACCTCAATATAATCATCCACTCCATCAAACAAATAAGCATTATTTGACTTGCCATCTTTGTCAGTTGTTAAAGCCGCACCAGAAACAGTTCCATTATTATTGTTGTCGCTTGTATCATTTGCATTGCCATTAAATAAATATTCTGCTACTAAACCATTTCTTGGGATTGAGATTGTTGTAGTCGTTGTTGTTGTTGCTAAACCCAATGATTTATATTTTATATCAAAAGTTCCATTATTTATAAAATCAAAACCTTGTACTTTTATATAAATATTTTCTGTTGCTAATGCTATTACTGTTTTTGGCGATATATATCCACTATCATTATCCAAAAAATAAGGCGTTATTTTATCATTTCTATAAACAGAAACAATTATATCACAAGTTTTTGTTTGATCTCCTTGACTTGAATCATTCCATGTTATTTGATATGATTTGCCAAATTCTCCACTAAAATAATACCATAAAGTCTTTCCTGCTTGAAGTGTATCTGTTTTCCATGAATCATTAGTTAAAAGTACATAATTAATTGTTGTAGTTGTTGTGCTGGTGCTAGTACTTGTTGAAGTTGTTGTATTTGTAGAAGAAGTAGTGCTTGTTGTTGTAATTATAGAATTCGTTGTAGTAGAATTTAATGTCGAACTAGTAGAAGTTACAGCGATTGTAGTAGTTGTGGTTGTTTTTACTAAGAGATCACAACTAAAAAGAAAAAAGAATGAGAATGTTAAAAAAACTAAAAGAATCGATAAATATTTTAACTTTTTTTTGATAAAAAACATAAAAAAACTCCTAAAATCTTTTATTTTGAAATAAAAAAAATTACAGATAGCCTTGTATTGAGTAAGTTTATAATCGCCAGTAATTAATTCCATAGGCTCAGTTATAAATTTACCGTTTATTTTGTAAAGGTTTAATTTTCTCAAATTAGCAACTTTATTGCCGTTTGAGTCTTCAACTGTAACTAAAATTGTTTTGCGTTGTCAATAGGTGTATTAATAACATTTTTAACGAAAGATAAAACGCTTTGTGATGAAGAACTTCCAAACTCAAAATTCACAGAACCAACCTTTTTTTATTCTGTTGGTGTGTTAAGAATCTGTGGGCTAGAGCAAGCAAATAAAACTAACGATAAAATTTTTTTAAACATCAAAACCCTAATTTTGTATTTTTTTTTAGCAATAAAACATGATAAATAATATAACATATTTTTTTAATTAATCCAGAAAAACATATAAATTTTGAAAATTATCCAAAACATTTTGGTTAAATTATTTGACCGAGACTATCAATATCTCTAAAAGTTAAAGGAGTCGATCAATTAAATTTATATTTTGACAAAAGTCTAACTTTTATGTATAAAATTGTTTGTTTATTCTTAAATTAATTGTGGGAAAACCTAATGAAAACTCTATTATTTATTTTTGGGACAAGACCAGAGGCTATTAAAATGGCTCCTCTTATAAAAAAATTTAGCCAAGATAAAAATATATTTGATATTAAAGTTTGTGTAACTGGGCAACATAGACAGATGCTTGACCAAGTTTTAGATTTTTTTAATATAAAAGCCAATTTTGATCTTAATATAATGAAAAATAATCAAACTCTATTTGATGTTACTGTCGATATTTTGAAGGGGCTTGAAAAAATATTAAATGATAACCCAATAGATTATATTTTTGTTCAGGGTGATACAACGAGTGCTTTTGTTGGGGCATTGGCTGGTTTTTATAAAAAAATCAAAGTTGGGCACATTGAGGCTGGATTACGAAGTGGCAATAAATATTCTCCATACCCAGAAGAAATTAATAGAATTTTGGCAGGACACATAGCAGACTATCATTTTGCTCCGACCCCAAAGGCTAAAGAAAACCTTCAAAAAGAAGGCATTACAGATAACATTTATGTTGTAGGAAATACCGTAATTGATGCTTTATTTTTGGGATTGGATTTGATAAAATCTTGCGGTGATAAAGAATACTATGATTTTTTTAAAAATATTGATTTTTCAAAAAAAATAATTTTAGTTACAGGTCACAGGCGAGAAAGTTTTGGTGAACCTTTTAAAGAAATTTGTTATGCACTAAAAGAATTAAAATCTTCCTTTAAAGATGTTGAAATTATTTATCCAGTTCATTTAAATCCAAATGTAAGAAAACCAGTAAACGAAATTTTATCAAACATCTCTGGCATTCATCTAATTGAACCATTGAGTTATCCGCATTTAATATGGCTTATGAATAAATCCTATCTTGTGTTGACTGACTCTGGGGGGATACAAGAAGAGGCTCCGTCCCTCAAAAAACCAGTGTTGGTTATGAGAGATGTTACAGAAAGAACTGAGGGTGTTGATGCAGGAACGGCAAAACTTGTTGGTACGGATAAACAAAAAATTATACAAGAGACATCCAAATTGATTTTAGATTCTTCTATATATCAAAAAATGTCAAACTCTATCAATCCTTATGGTGACGGTACGACAAGCGAAAAGGTTTTAAATATTATGAAATCTTTATATAACACAGATTAATCGGATTGTCACAGATTAAATTGTGTAATTAGTCGATATTTAACTAATTAGATTTTGTTTTTTTTGACAAATCTAAAACATTTCAGTATATTAGGGGAAGTTATGAAAAAATTTATTGTTAGCGACATAAGATGGGCATCTGAAAACGAATTAAATTTACCAATCTGGAAAAATTGGAATAAAAATAATCCATTACCAAGGAGTTTTTGGCAAAGAATTTGGGAATACCCATATTTAACATCAAAAATTCCATCTTCTGGCAATTGTGTTGACTTTGGCGGTACTTATCCATTCGTATTATTTAAAAATTATCCAAATGCAATCTCTGTTGATAATAGAGACTTAAACGTTTTAGACTTCCCATTTCACAAGGGCAAATGGACTCCCGATAAACTCACTATATGTGATGCTGCAAAAACACCTTTTGAGGATAGCCAGTTTGAATATTCTTTTAGTATATCTACGATAGAAGAAATCCCTCATTTTTTAGATGTATTAAAGGAAATGATTCGTATTGCAAAACATAGAGTCGTTATAACAATGGATGTAAGCGACAAATTGGGTTTACCTATAAAAAGATTAAGAGAACTTGAAGAATTTTTGGGTTGTAAAATACCAGATTTACCTATAAATGTTTTAAGGTCTAATTCGCCAGTGATAAAAAAATTTGGGCAAGACTTAAAAGAAGATTATAAACATATTAGAGTTTTAGCATTCACATTAGACTCTATTGATTTACCAAAATCTGTTGCAATCCTTATTCCACACTGGGAGACCTATCAATTTCTAAAGCCATGCCTTGAGCGAATCCAAAAAAATAGAAATCCAAATCTAACCGAAAAAGTTTATGTTTTGGATGATTGTAGTACTGATGGGAGTTTTGAAAAGGCAAAAGAAGACTTTAAAAATGATAAATTGATAGAATTTCACAAAATCGAAAGATATAATAAAAAAACAGAGCCAGATGTTGGACTTTTGTTAGATGAAGGGCTAAAATTAGTAAAAGAACAATTTGTTGTTATGCTTGATGCCGACACATTCCCACTTTCTAATGAATGGATTAATTTTCCTATATGGCTTATAGAAAAATATTCTGCAAGCTCCATCGGTCTTGATACTGGGCTTTCGAGTGCTTATTATAACGATGTTTTGGATTTACCAATATGGCAACCATCGACAGGGTATGTCCCTTCTGCAAATTTATATTATAACGAATGGTTTACTTGTACAAATAATTTGTATAGAATAACAAGAACAGCAGTAGCAAAAGTTGTTTCAGAGCAAATTGGTTTTACAAGGGCAACAAAAGAAAAAAAAGGGATAAATAGATATTTCAAAGCAATACACACTCGATTAATGAGAAGAAAAGGATTTATTAAAAAATTTTATAAATCATTTTTGAAATTTAATTTTATAAAAAAATTGATAAATGCTCGATACCCATACTTACCTGGTGGTTGTGATAATGGAGTTGCTGCAAATCATTTTATTGATATAAATTATATGGGGGCAAAATTTAATCTACCAATTATAAGTTTTATTGGATTTACTCCAAAAGATGGGGTTTTTGGTCAAAATATTTCTGGCTTATTATTCCACTTTGCATTGAGTACAAGAGCTTTATCAAAAGAACGAAGAGAAATAAAGGATGCAGGTGCAGAGTTTATGAAATGGGTTGAACTATTGTCCCAAAAGAATGTCTATGATGATAAAATTATTGACGATATGATTGAAGCAAGTAAAACTTTTAAACCCGGTGGTTACGATGGCTCTATACCAGTAGAATGGTATAAAGATGAATTTGAATACATACAAAAATTATTAAGCCAGTATAAAAAAGAGGTTGAATGAGTATTAAAAAATCTTTGTGTTTTTAGATACCTACATTAAATGATAAAAAACTTACAGGTCGCCCTGTAAGTTTTTGTGTTAGTTAAAACTAATTATTGTTTCATTATAAAAACATCTTCTTTTCCTGCATTACTATTACCATTTAGTCCGCCAGATGTAAAACCTCTTATATAAATATTATCAGAAGAATCAATTGGTATTCCAAAACCTGTTTCAATATTATAATTTCTATAACGAGTTTTGATTTTTTTTTTACAAAATATTATCATTTTAAAATTTTATTTCTTAGTTTAACTAATATTTTCTTTATCAAAGTTATTAGGCTTATATTTGTTTTGTTTTCTATTTTTTTTATTCTTAATGGTCTTTTTTCTATATTGTCAAACCATATATGGCGAGTTTTAGAAGATGTAATATAATTAATATCTCTATCATCAATCACATCAATAAAAGGTATAATTATCTGAAGTGCTCTTAAAGATATAGAATTCTTTTTTGAAAAACTAACCCAATAAGATTCAAACCCATGTCTATGATAATAGTACAAATCCGACATAACCCTCATCTTAGAACCAGTCGCAACTTGTCTAAATCCAAATCCCCATGTGTCTAAAGCACCAGCAAACTCTGGATAAGAACCTGCTCTTACCCAACTTTCTTTTGTAAATAAATAATTTCCACTTGCAGGTGGTATTTTATAATTTGAAAGAATATATCCTAATGTAATAAGTCCTTCTTTATATATCCAGTTATGAGTTATTTCTCTGATATTATTAACAAAATATCTGATTTCTCTAAAAGCAGAAACATCTGAACCTGAATTAATTAAAAAATCTTTAAGTTTAGATATACTGTTTTCTTCCAATACATTGTCAGAATCCAAACAAAATAATAATGGATTATTCGTATTTTCAATGGCAGTATTTCTTGCTGCTGCTCCACCTTTATTTCTATTATGATTTATTATTTTGATCTCTTTATCTTTATATTTATCTTTGAGTTTTTCGAGAAGTTCTAAAGTTTTATCTTTTGAGGCATCATTTGCAATAACAAGTTCATCACCTAAGGTAAAATTATTATTAAAAATCGAATCAACCGTTTCTTCAATAGTTTTTTCACAATTATAAGCAGGAATAAAAAAACTTATATTTATTTTTTTCTTTTCTACCCACCAAACGCCATCACCTTCATAATTTACTTTCCAATCAAATCTACGAAAAAACTCATCTATTGCCTGCTTTACACCAGGGAAATTAGGATGCTCATAATCATGTCCACCAATAATTCCACCTTCACGCACTTTACAAAACCATAAGCATAAGTCATTAAAAACACCATTATAAGAATGGTCTGCATCAATGTAAACAAAATCTAATTCATTATTATTAAATTCTATTACAGCATCGCAAGATTTTTTTCTAATATGTTTATATCTATTGTTATAGTTTGATAGTCTATTTACTGTAAAATTGTAAAGTTCATCAAATTGATCCTGAGGAAGATTCATAGGGTCTTTGTAATTTTCTATATGTAAATAAGGATCAACTCCATATAAATTATCTACACTTGTATTTTGTAAAATATATTCAGAATGTCCTCCAAAAGCAACCCCTATCTCTACCCCAATTTTAAAACTAAAAGAATTAATAACTTTTGAAAAAGGAGAATAAGATTGAGACCAACAATTTTCGGCTTCTGATTTATATTTATTAATTATATCCTTAATATTACCCATTTTTAACATCCTCCAGTTGATAAATTACATATTTGCACCATTTTTGATAAATCAAATTATTATAATAAAATTCTTTACATTTTAGTCCCATAGAAATTAATTTGTTATTATCATAGTTTTTGATGATATTGAGCATATTTTCAGTATTCTCGCTGTAAAAACTCATTTCATCCCAGTTAATAAAATTTTTAAATGGTCTGGTATCTATATCTCCCACTAAAAATGGCACTACTCCAAGCTGCATAGATTCAAAAAAACGAAAAGAACTTCCACCATATCCACGAGGACACAGTGAAATATATGATTCCATAATTTTTTTTACATAAGCATTTGTTTTTAGAGACCCATCATAGATAAAAACGTCTCTTCTATCTTTTAATAATGCCAGCATTGATTGTCTTATAGGGTGAGTTGCTATTCTTCCCAAAAAAGACGCTAAATATTTTTTTTGAGGTTTAAAGAAAGGCTCTTTGTGAGGGGAACATAACAAAGGAATATCATACCCTTCATTAGTTTTTCTAGAAGCTAAAAAAGCCTTAGATTTTTTGATATTTACAACAGTGCCATCGTCATATTGACAAACAGTAAATGTTTTATTATCATCTAATAGTAGCCTATCCACTTCATTTTGGAGTTCTTCCAATCCTTCTTTTCCGTAATTATGGTTAAGATGCCATCTCGTCCAAAAAATAGGAATATAATGCCAATCCGCTTTTTGTGGGTCATCAGTTAAATAATCTTTATTGTTTTGTAGAAAAAGATAAAAATCTTGTTCTACACCAAAATCTTTATTATGTTGAGGATATTTGAATGGTTGAGTTTTAGGCATAAATTTATCATTTACAGGTAAAATATATATTTTCATTTGATCAAATCCGCAAAAATATTTCCATCTTCTTCTCTATCGTTAGGGTCAGGTCTATATTCTAATGGGATCAAATTAGAATTGCTTTTGTCTCTTGAATTAAACCGTACTTCTTTGTAACCCACAATTTTAGCCATTTCTTCAAGATTGTTTTTAGAAAGAATATTTATGTGAGAACTTTTATCCCATTCTTCTTTGTACACGCCAATTATTCCTTTTTGAAATTTTGATTTTTTCATAGCAGATATAATATCTGGTGTATTAACTCTATGAATTCCTTCTGGTTTTAATACTCTATATGTTTCTGCTAGGAATAAAAACTGATCTTTTTGAGATAAATGTTCTAAAAAATCTTCATGAAAAATAACATCAACAGAGTTATCTGGAAGTGGTAACCCAGTTTTGGTAATATCAATATCATAAAAATCTGAAATATCACCTCGAACATTTTCTGGATAATATTTATCAGTATAATACTTTAAGTAGTCAGAATAATGAGCATAACAAATATCAATATTTATCCATCCTTTTAAAATTCGAGGTCCACAACCAAAATGAAGTTTTAATAAATCTATATTTTTATAGTTTTGTTCTAATTTATTGTAGCCAGTTAGTTCTATTTTTTGAGTTTTTTTATCTATTTTTACTATTTTATAGCCCAATTTTTTTAAGAAAAATAAAATCACTCTTTTTAACATAAAATATTTTCCTTTACTGACATATTTTTATTTATTGCTAAAATATTTTGATATTTGAATATTTCATTAAAACTATCATATTTTAAAATTGGTATCAACCCATCATTTTTTATTCTATAAAAATTATATTGTGAAAGGATGTCATAAAAATCTTTTAAAAAAACATGAGCAAAAATATTAAACTCATTAAATTCAAATTGAATTATGCCAATTTTATTATCTTCAATTAATTTTTTTGCACCCTTCAAAACTTCCAACTCAGACCCTTCAACATCAATTTTAAGAAAATCAATTTTATTTATTTTATTCTCAAAGCAAAAAGAATCTATCGAAATCATTTGGACTTCCTGAGTCTCAATATCTTTGAGTTGAAAAAGAGTATCCAAAGAATTTTTGTGAATTGTAACGAGTTCACTTTTTTCATCATTTTTATCATTATAAATATTAATTTTTGAAACAGTTGCTCCGAGAGCTTTATTTATACAATTTATATTAAGCGATGATAAATTTCCAACTAATGAAGTGTATATTTTTTCAAAAGGTTCAAACGCATAAATTTTAGGTTTTTTAAAAAATTGTCGTAACAATTTTGAATAGTTTCCATTATTTGCACCAACATCAAAAAATACTATATTTTCTTCATCATTATAAATATTTTTTAAAATATTTTCTAAAACAAAATACTCACCAGTTACCTGTTCATTTCCATAATTTAATATTCCTATTTTTTGATAAACTGTAATTAATAAATTTTTACTGTCCTGATTAAAAGATGCTTTTATTATAGATGGATCAGCACCCAATAACTTACCAATAAAAACTACTAGAGTTTTTGCATTTTTTTCACCAATAATTTTAAAAAATAATCTAACAAAAAATTTAATTATATTTTTCATTTTTTTCTAAACAAATCCTTTCACCGAAGTAAGGTAAATTAACAACCCCAACATTCGCAAAATCATTCTTTTTACTCCACTCTTCAGCAACAGTAAAAGATAGTATATCTCTTCCAAATGTCCAGTCACTTGCTCCTTCTCTATATCCGCCTATTGATACACTATAATCACCAGGTCTAAGAAAAAAATTTGGAATTTTAAAAAGAGACTCAAAATAACCTTCCAATAATGTAACTGGATTTTCTACATCGTGCATTGTCACAACCCTTATTTCATCTTTATAGATTGAAAGTGTAACTCTAAAATTTAATATATCTTCAATCGCTTTTCCTTTTATTTTTACCAATATCTCATCTGAAGGCGATAAATTTATCTGATCTTTTTTTTCATTTATGTATATCTCTTCAAAAATTATCGAATTTGCTAATGTCCCTGAAAAATTGCAATTATTAATTTTGTTATTAGAATAAGAAAAAGTCATATACTCTTTTATTGCCTTATCAACAAGTCCCTCATATAATATTTTTCCATCTTTCAAAAATATTGCAGTATTACAAAGTTGTTTTATCGCTCCCATATTGTGGCTCACAAATAGCACTGTCCGTCCATCTTTACCTATGTCGTTCATTTTGCCAAGACATTTTTTTTGAAATTGGGCGTCTCCCACTGCAAGCACTTCGTCAACTATTAATATTTCTGGCTCAAGGTGTGCTGCAACTGCAAATGCGAGTCTAACATACATTCCAGAAGAATATCGTTTTACAGGTGTATCCAAAAATTTTTCGACTTCGGAGAATGCTACTATTTCGTCAAATTTTTTTTTGATTTCTTGTCTTGTCATCCCCAAAATTGCACCATTCAAAAAAATGTTTTCGCGACCAGTAAGCTCTGGATGGAATCCTGTCCCTACTTCTAAAAGGCTTGCAACTCGTCCTTTTATGCTAAACTTACCAGTGGATGGCTCTGTAATTCGACTTAAAATTTTAAGAAGTGTTGATTTGCCTGCACCATTTCTACCGATTATGCCAACTCGTTCGCCTTCTTTTATGGTAAAATTAATATCGTTTAATGCCCAAAACTCTTCTTTTGTCGGATTGGGCTCTTTTTTACCTGCGATCTTTTTTGCAATATTTTTAAAACTATTTGCAATTACATCTCGTAAGGCAAGATACTTTTCTTTTTGTTTGTGAGAAATTATATATTTCTTACCAATATTTTCTACTTTTATTGTAAAATCCATTTTATTCCTATACCCAAAGTTTAATCTGTGTTAATCTGAAAAAATCCGTACCAATCCGTGTTATATTATGTCTGCGAAAGATTTTTCTGTTTTGCGAAAGTAATATATACCAAAAATCAATAAAAATATAGATAAAATTATTGAAATTGCAAGTCCTGTAACATTAATTTGTGTTTTGCCAGTAAAAGCCCATCTAAAGCCGTCAATTACCCCAACCATAGGATTTAGAGCATACAAAAATCTAAATTTTTCTGGAATTACAGCACTTGTGAAGCCAACTGGTGATATATAAAGCCCAAGTTGTACGATAAAAGGGACAATGTATCTAAAATCTCTATATTTTACATTTAACGAAGCAATAATTAACCCAAAACCAATTGATGTTGAAAATGCCAGTATTAAAAATAATGGAACAAAAATTATTCTATACGATGGTATAAATTGGTAGAATATACATAAACCTGCAAGTATCAAAAAAGAAATGAAAAAATCAATCAATGATACAATAACAGAAGTTGTTGGAATAATTATTCGTGGAAAATAAATTTTTGAAATAATGTTTGAGTTTGAAATCAAACTATTGCTTGCCTCGCTAAAAGAATTTGCAAAAAATTGCCAAGGAAGCATTCCCAAAAAAACAAAAATAGGATAAGGAATGTCGTAAGATGGAAATTTTGCGAGTTTCCCAAAAACTATTGTAAAAATTATCATAGTTACAAAGGGACGAAGGATACTCCACAAAATGCCAATGACAGTTTGTTTATATCTAACCAAAATATCACGCCACGACAAAAATAAAAATAATTCTCTATATTTCCACAAATCAGCCCAGTAATGTTTTTCTGTTTTACCAGCCTCGATTGTTAAAATTTGTTCTTTTTTTTCCATAAAAACCTTTTCAAACTAAGATACCTGATTTTAATATACACATAATTTTTTTAGATGTCAACATAACATATTATTCTCACTCAGTTAAAAATGTTTAAAATAATACCATCCATTTTTTTTGACAACGCCAAATTTATAAGAAAGGAGATTGTTTAATAATTTTTTATTCATCATTTTTACTTTGTCACCAGATTTTATTATTTTACCTTCTTTTAAAAATAGGACATTGTTAATTTGTGGAATAATTTCTTCTATATGATGTGTAACAAAAACTATATTATGCCCTTTTTGGACGAGTTTTTGTATAGAATGTAGCACATCTTCTTTTGATGCAAGATCGAGGTTATTGCAAGGCTCATCAAAAATAAGTAATTTTGGGCTAAAAACCAAAGACCTTGCGATTAAAACTTTTTTTTGTTCACCACTTGATAGATGTCCAAAAACCCTATCTCTTAGGTGGAATATTTCTAAAAATTCTAATATATCAACAACTTTTTCTTTCATCTCGTCTGTTACATCTTGATAAAGTCCATTACTTGCAAAAAAGCCAGAATAAATAACATTAATTACACGGGTTTCTCTATCGTATTCTCTTTGGAGATGATCACTTACAAAACCAATTTCTTTTCTCAAATCCCAGATATTTACAAAACCGAGTTGTTTGCCAAATATTTTTACAATCCCTGTTGATGGAAAAAGGTTTCCACTCAAAATCCTAAGTAAAAACGATTTGCCACTGCCATTTCTACCAATTATTGCCCAGTTTTCAGAAGAATCCATTTTAAAATTAATGTCTTTTAAAATAGTTTTTCCTTCTCTTACAATAGAAACATTCTCTAATTCAATTAAATCTTCCATATCTATACCTTTTTTGAGTAATATTAATTGTAAGTATAATATATTTTGGCTAAAAATAAAAGTTAAATTATAAGTGGTTTTGGAGCAATCTTGATTTATTGATAAATTTCTTACAGATAGGGATGTATGGAGTTAATAATATTTATTTTAAATTAATTATAATAAAATATTGTTTTTTATGTTAAATTTTCACGCAACAATATTTAAAAAATAATAGTCAAATTTTTCTATTAATTTTTATAAATTCTTTTAAAAATTACTTGACTTATTTTGATTTGATTATTATAATACATTCTATACTAATTTGATAGTAATGGTAGTGAATAGGAGTAAAGATATGGTTAAAGGTTATGAGTTACCAAAAAATTTTTTACAAGAAATTGATGATTTAATCGGGTTAATAAATAAAAATCTTAGTGGTGAAATGGATGGTGCTACTCTAAAGTCTTATAGAGTGCCTTTTGGGATTTATGAACAGAGGACACCTGATACATTTATGGTTAGGATTCGTTGTACAGGTGGGATTATTACTCCTTCTCAGTTTTTAGAGATCGCTAAGATTTCACAAAAATTTGGGGAAGGTAAGATTCACATTACCACGAGACAAGAGGTTCAATTACACGATATTAAACTCAAAGACATTCCATTTATATTGAAAGAATTATATGGATTTGGACTTTCTACTCGTGGCGGTGGTGGCAATACAATAAGAAATGTTGTTGTTTCTGTAAACTCAGGGATTGATAAAAACGAGGTATTTGATATTGTCCCTTATGCAGTGAGTTTGGTTACAAAATTTTTGGAAGAAAATGATTCTTTTGGTTTACCACGGAAATTAAAATTTGCCTTTGTAAACTCTACGGATGATTTGGAGTCTGCGATTTTGGCAGACCTTGGGTTTGTTGCAAAGATTAAAGATAACAAAAAAGGTTTTAAGGTTTTTATCTCTGGCGGAATGGGTGCAAAATATGCCACAGGTAAATTGCTTTTTGATTTTATAGATGATACAGAACTTTATAATGTTGCAAAAACTGTTAAAAATATTTTTAATCAATTTGGTGATAGGAAAAATAGGCACAAATCCCGCCTCAGGTTTTTGTTTGATAAACTTGGTGAAAAAGAATTTTTTAGTGTTTTTGATAAAGAATATCAAAAAATAAAAATTGAACAAAATTATATTCTACCAATTACACCTATTGAAAATAAGCAACAAAAATTTGCCCTTATAAAGGAAGAAAATAATACAAAAGAATATTCTTTATGGCAATCATCGTTTGTATTTCAGCAAAAACAACAAGACCTTTATTCGATTTTATTGCCGATAAAACTTGGAGATATAAAAGCATCAGATGTTATAAAATTAAGCGATTTTCTGGATAATTTTGGAGAAAATACGATTAGATTTACAAAAGAACAAAATATTCAAATAAGAAACATTCATAAGGAATATTTAGCAAATTTTTATAACTTTTTAACCAAAACTTTTGAAGCGTATAGCATTCCACTATCTGATACTTTGGTTAGTTGTACTGGTGCTGATACTTGCAAACTTGGGATTGGTTTATCAAAAAATTTGAGCAGTGAAATTTTAAAATTGATTAATCAAGAACTATCACATATTCCATACAATAAAAAACCAAAGATAAATATCTCTGGTTGCCCAAATTGCTGTGGTAAACATTGGGTAGGAGACTTGGGGTTTTATGGATTTGTTGCAAAAAAAGGTGAGAATATTTATCTTGCTTATAATATAGTCTGTGGTTTTACAATAAAATGCGATAATTTGATATTTTCAACAAAAATAGGCGAAATCGGAGCAAAAAAATTGCCATTGCTATTAAATGAGTTTTTTAATGACTATTTGAAAGTCTTTGCAAATTATGAGTCTTTTTATGAGTATTTTAATATGACAGGAAAAGAATTATTAATAAAACTTTTAAACGAAAAATATAAAACTATTCCTTTTTTTGAAGAAGATAAAACATTCTACTGTGATTGGGGTAGCGATGAAATTTTTAGTTTAATTGGAAAAGGTAGTGGAGAATGCTCTGCTGGACTTTTTGACTTTATAGAAAAAGACATTAAAATCATAGAAAAAATTAAACTTGATATAGAAAATGAGTCTAACGAAGAAAAAATAAACTCTTATTTGCATCAAATTATTTTTACTGCTTTACGAATGATTTTATTGACAAAAGGGATAGAAACTAATGATAAACAAGTAGTTTTTAATGCTTTTACTAAAAATTTTATAAATACTGGTATAATAGATAAATCCTACCAAGATTTAATTTATAATGCAGAAAAATTGGTAAATTTAAATAATAATAAGCAAAAAACATTCGCACTTGTTACTGACATTATAACACATTACAAAAGTATTTCTTAAGGGGGATAATATGCAAGAACATCCAATTAGAAGTTTGATTAAAGCGTTTTCGTGGAGAATAGCGGGGTCTTTGGCAACTCTTGTTATCTCTTATGTGTTGACTAAAAAAATAGATGTAGCATTAATAATCGGTGCTGGCGATTTTGTTGCAAAAATAATACTTTTTTTTGTCCACGAAAGACTTTGGGACAAAATACCGTTTGGTAAGAAAAAAGGCGCACCTCCAGAATATAATATATAACACAGATTAATCGGATTGCCACAGATTGACACGGATTAGATTATGTAAGTATAGATAATGACAGTATTTAACTTTTTGAATTTGTGACAAATCAAGAACTTTTTTGGTATATATACTGAAATGTTTCAGGTTTGTCTTAAATTCAGCGATAAACTTTTTTATAACTTCTTTTAAATAAACAAGTTGTAAAAGAACATTTCAGGTATATAATGACAATCTGAACGATTATCATTATAACACAAAATATATAAAGGTGACATTCGCGAATGTCGCTTTTGAATAATCAACCAGAGGTATTAAAATGAAAGAAAAATTGAATGAATATTTAGAAATATTAAAAGATAAGACACCGCAAGAAGTTTTGGAGTTTGCAAAAAATGAATTTGGAATACAAAATATTAAACTTGCATCAAGTCTTAGTGTTGAAGATATGATTTTAACTGAAATGTTTGTAAAAATTAGTAAAGACGCACAAATATTTGTACTTGATACTGGAAGGCTTTTTCAGGAGACTTATGATTTGATACAACTTTCTTCTGCAAAGTATGGGATTAAGTATCAAATATTTTTTCCAGACTATAAAGAACTTGAAGAAATTGTTTCAAAAAAAGGCGTAAATCTATTTTATTACAGTATTGAAGACAGAAAACTTTGTTGCAAAATAAGAAAGCTAAATCCATTAAAAAGAGCGTTAGAAAACACAAAACTTTGGATTTGTGGCTTACGAAAGAGCCAATCAATAACCAGAGAAAATATACAAGTTATAGAATGGGATGACAATCACAACATTTTTAAGATTAACCCAATTTGTAACTGGGAAGATAGTCAAGTGTGGGAATATGTTAAAAAAAATAACATTCCATACAATTATTTACACGACAAAGGATTTAAAAGCATAGGTTGCCTTCCATGTACCAAAGAAGTTAGGGACGGAGATGACCCTCGTTCTGGTAGGTGGTGGTGGGAAAATCCAGATAGTAGAGAATGTGGATTGCATGTAAAAAAATGAGGAGGACAAAATGGATAGGATTGAAAGACTTGAAGCAGAAAGCATTTTTATTTTACGAGATGCTTATAAATATTTTAAAACAAAAAATCTCGGGATGCTATGGTCAATTGGTAAAGATAGTACAGTTTTACTATACCTCGCGAGGAAGGCTTTTTTTGGACATATTCCTTTTCCACTTGTTCATATAGACACACACTACAAGATACCAGAAATGATTGAGTTTAGAGATAAAATTGCTTTAGAGTGGAAACTCGATATGATTTATGGTGAAAACTCCGAAGCCTTACAAAAAAAATATACATTCCCAGATCAAAAAGTTGATAGGCTCACTTGTTGTAAATATCTAAAAAGTGATGCTCTAAAACATACTCTTTCTGGTGAATGGCAAAGATACAGACTCGACCACAATCTAAAAAAATATATTAAAGACGCAAAAACAGACCCTTTTAACGGTGTAATCGTTGGCATTAGAGCAGACGAAGAAGGAAGCCGTTCTAAAGAAAGATGTTTTTCTCCTCGCTCCGAAAATAATGAGTGGAATGTAGGTGACCAACCTCCAGAAGTTTGGCAATATTTTAACACCGATTTTCCAAAAGGTTGCCATATAAGAATACACCCATTACTCGACTGGACAGAGCTTGACATCTGGGAGTATATCAAAAAAGAAAACATTCCAGTAATATCTTTGTATTTTGATCAGGGGCAAGGCAAGAGGTATAGGTCTTTGGGGTGTTATCCTTGTACAACTCCAATTAATTCTATATCAAAAAATGTAGACGAGATAATAGAAGAATTAAAAACTGGAAAACTTGCAAACATTGCAGAACGTTCAGGACGAGCTCAAGACAAAGAAGACGGTGGCGGATTAGAAAACCTAAGACGCGATGGTTATATGTAGAGTCATTAAATATGAAGAACACACTTTCCCTCCTCAAAAAATTACAAGTGTTCTTCATGTTTTATATACACAGATTAAATCGTAAGTATATATAGGGGAACAAACGATTGAGGTATATTAGGAGAATATTATGGAAAAAGAACAACTTAATTTTGTAGTAATAGGTCATGTTGACCATGGAAAAAGTACTCTAATTGGTAGATTATTAGCAGATACAAACTCACTCCCAGAAGGAAAACTTGAAAGTGTAAAAGCTTTTTGTGAAAAAAACTCTCGAGTTTTTGAATACGCATTTTTACTCGATGCACTAAAAGAAGAGCAAGCACAAGGGATAACAATAGATGCAGCTAGATGTTTTTTTAAAACACAAAAAAGAGACTATATGATAATCGATGCACCGGGTCACACAGAATTTATTAAGAATATGATTACGGGTGCTGCAAAGGCTGATGCTTGTTTTATATTAATCGATGCAAAAGAAGGGATTCAAAAAAACTCAAAAAGACATGGTTACATAGTATCATTACTCGATATTAAACAAGTTGTTGTAATTATTAACAAAATGGATTTGGTTAATTACAGTAAAGAAGTTTTTGATAATATACAAAAAGAATATAACGAATTTTTGACTAATCTTGGGATAAATGCGATTAGATATATCCCTGTATGTGCAAGAGACGGAGAAAACATTCTATCTTTATCAAAAAATATGGAATGGTACAAGGATTTGAATGTTATTGAGCAAATTGATGACTTTAAACCAAAAGGTAAAAATATCGAAAAAAAATTTAGATTTCCAATTCAGGATGTCTATAAATTTACAGAAGGGGATGATGAACGAAGAATATTATCTGGTAAAGTAGTTAGTGGTACAATAAATGCAGGTGATGAGGTAGTTTTTTTCCCATCTAACAAAAAATCAATCATAAAAACAATAGAAATATTCCCAAAAAACGATATAGCATCAATTGAGGCTGGTTTTAGTTGTGGTTTCACACTTAATGACCCACTTTATATAAAATCTGGCGAAATTATGTGTAAAACTAAAGAACAATCATTCCCACAAGTCTCAAGAAGACTCAAAGTAAATCTATTTTGGATGGGCGAAGCAAACTTACTCATAGAAAAAAGTTATAAAATTAAAATTGGTACTTTAGAGACAATCGCAAAAGTTACAGAAATTATAAATATTGTGGATTCTTCAGAATTATCCAATAATATAGAAAAAAAGACACAGATAAATAAATATGATGTAGTTCAATGTGTTATTGAGACTGCAAAGCCTATATCTTTTGATTTGGTGCAAGATCATCATTATACAGGTAGATTTGTAATAATAGATAATTTTGAAATCGCAGGCTGTGGAATAGTGACAGGCTCTCTATCAAACGAAAATCTAGCCATTGATCAATATGTAAAAGAGCGTGAGATTAAATGGGACTTTGGTTTAATTTCAAGGGAAGATAGAGCAAAAAGATTTGGGCATAAATCAAAGTTCATTCTTATAACTGGTAAAAAAGGAACTGGTAAACGCGAACTTGCGATACGACTCGAAAAAAAATTATTTGAGTCAAATTACAACTCTTATTACATAAATGTTGCAAATTTAACAGATGGGCTTGATGTTGATTTGTCTGACTCAATTTTTGATAAAGAAGAATTTGTTAGAAGAATGGGCGAACTTGCAAGACTTTTTACTGGTTGTGGAATAATTTTTATTACAGCCTTAGATGATATTGATGATTATGATCTAGAAAAAATAAAAAAACTCAACATGCCTTATGAAATTTTGGTTGTAAATATTGGCGAAAATAATTATGAGAAATTTAGCGTAAATCTTAATTTACAGGCAAATCCTAATATAAATCTTGCAACAGAACTAATTTTAGAAGAATTAAAGAAACAAGAAATTATTTTAGAGTATTATTTGTAGAATATTCTCAAAAAATTAATAAATCCCTCTCTTTGCAAAAAGGGGGATTAATTTTATTCAAAAAATTGACTAATAACGCAAATATCGAATTACATTTAGTATAAATTCTAACAGTAAGATCACGAAGAAATTTTAATAAAAAAAGAGTCTTTATTCTAAACGTATTATATAATTAATATATTGTATTTTTATATAAGGTTTATTTTTTTAAAAATGCTTTCCAATTTAGCTTGATTTATTGGTTTTACAAGATAAAATTCACATTGTTCTCTAAATGCTTTTTGGATACTCTTAACATCATCTAAAGCAGATGTAACTATTACTTTTACCCCGTCAGAGAATAAAATGTTTTTTTCTTCTTCAATTTTTCTTATATGACTTAAAATTTGGTAACCATCCATATCAGGAAGCATAATATCGAGTAAAATTACATCATAAGGCTTTCCTATATTATGAGCAAGGCTAAATTTACCAATAGCATCTTTTCCGTTCATTGCGGTATCACAATATCCGTAATTTAGTAGAATTTCTTGCATTAATCTTAATGATATATATTCATCCTCTATAATAAGAAATTTTATTTGATTTTTTTCAATTTCTTCAATATATTGCGATATTTTAACTTTTTTATAGGGGTCAAATATATAATTTTCTAATTCTTTTTCATCCAAATTTGTAGAAAAAACAATTTTTAAAACTTCTTCATTTTTATTTTTTGGAATGTTTTCGTATTTTGGAGAATAGTCAATAATTTTACCAATCTGTTTTATATCAGTATAAATTGGAAGATTTTCAAACTGAGTCTTTTCAATGTTAGTAGTAATTAATTTTTCTATTAGAAATACATTTAGATTTTTAGTTTTGGATTCTTTTAGTAAATTTATTCCTTCTATACTTAATTTTAAGTTTGGAATGATTTGTTCACAAGATTTTTCTTCTTCTTTAAAAAAAATTATTTGATTTATTAAATCATCAACATCTTTTTGAGGTACTTCATTTTTTAAAATTTCATTCCTAATTAAGTCCAAAGAAAACAAAAACTTGTCATTTATTTCCTTACTTGGTTTAATTTTACCACTTCTCATTAAATCTAACACATTTTCGATAGAATGTATTAGTTTTGATGAATTTGGTATAGAAATTAAAGATAAAATTCCTTTAAGGCTATGAGCCGTCCTAAATAGAATATGAACGAATGATAAATCCGTGTTATTTGATATAATTTCGTCAAATTTGAGTAAGTCAGACTCAAACGAATCAAGGTTATCAAGTACTTCGGAAATATTTTCTTCAAAAAAAGTTTTGCTCTTAGTTAAATCTTCCATAACCACCCAGCCAGATAAATTAAAATTAGTGTATTATATATTTTAGTTTATCTGACAAAAAAAAGCAAGTCAACTATATATTTTCTTTTATTAATATATAAATATCAATTTGAACACCTGCTACAAATTAGTTGAATACGGTAAAGATTTTATATAATTTTCCATAAAGTCCCAAGTTGAAATTTAAAAAAATAATAAATGATACTTATAGTGTGTAGACTTATAGTATTCATAATTATATATTAAAAAACACTTATGGATACTTTAAAACATTTTGGTAATAAAATAAAACATTTTCGTAAAATAAAAAATATTAGTCAAGAAGAACTAGCTGAATTATCTGATTTACATAGAACTTATATTGGTGGAATAGAGAGAGGCGAAAGAAATGTAAGTTTAATAAATATTGAAAAATTAGCAAAGGCATTAAATATTCAGATAAAGGATTTATTTGATGACGAATGAAATTGAAGTAATTGATATTATTCAGAAAAAAATATTTAAAACAATGAAATCGTTAATATCATATATTGGTGAGATACCAATAGGAAAAATAAACCAATTTCCTTATGGGTGGAGAAAAGCTGCAAAAGGTAGAACCGTTTGGAGAATACTTGAAGAAATAATTACTCAAAATTTAGAATATAAATATCAATATTTTAATTTAACATCTGTTGAAGTTTCATCTTCTGAGATAAGCGTTTATGATATTAAAATTAGAATGCCAGATATTGATGAAGATATTTTCGTAAATGTAAAATCATCTATTCAAGGAAGAAAAAATAGTAAAGATGATTTATCAAAAGCAGAAGGACTTATTGATTTTTATAATGAAGACTCTTCTCGTAAATTATTTATTGTTACTTTTATAATAAATTTTAAAGAAAATATGACTATAGAAATAGTTGATTGCTATGTTATGCCAATAGCATGGATACCTGATATTTATGTTAATCCTAGCAACAATGGGAACTTACAATCATCAAAATATAAAGAAATAGAATCAGGTATTCAACGAACAAATTTACAATTTATAGAGGAATTAATTAATGCAAATTCTTTTGCTAAAAAGAAGAAAAAAAACAAATTGTAAGTTTATGTTCTTTTTATCAAATTTGAACAAAAATCATTTATATGTTTAATAATATTATCTGATAAATTTAGCCAATTAAAAATTATTAAATCAATTTCTGATATAGATTCCAATAATTTATCATTTTTAATTTTATTATTATATGCAAATTTTGATATTTGTGATAATTTATTTTTTACGTCTTCATTAAACGGTAGTAATGGTATTCTTGATACATACCCAGATGTAATCATATTAGACCTAATTAAAATACCCCTTACAAAATAGGTTACTAAACGGCTATTTAAATATGCTAATAACCACCAAATATCTTCGTTGTCACAAATAATATTAGCATTTACCCCAAATGTTGAATTTGGAGGAAGATAACAAGCCCCAAAAGAAACCCCCATTGAAGAACAAGTAATTCCTTCTTTGAATAAAAAATTTTTATTACGAACAATAAAATTAGAAATTTTTTCTCCTAATTTTATAAAATCTTTATGCAAAAAACCATCGGGTTCAGTATAAAATCTACGAGTACCTGGATTTTTATAAAAAGGAAAAATAAAAGTATCATTTTTTTCTTTTGATATATATTTTTTATCATCCCCAGTAGAAATGCCAGTTAAACATGAAAATAATTCCCCAAGTCTATCAAAATGAAATAAATTAATAATGTCTTTTGGTACATCAATAATAATTTCTCTATTATCTCTTTCATTAGTGAGTACAAAATCATTTATATCAACTTCAATAAATTCTTTATTTATTAATTTTTGATAAAAATCTTTCTTATTGTCAGATCTATTCATTGTGAGAATTTCTTTTTGATATTTCTTTCCTTTTTGTAGAATAATTATACAAGTTCTAACATCTGCATTCTGATCTAAAAATAAATCTGTTGGGCATAAAATAAGATGATGGATTGAGCAAGTAGTTAAGATTTTTTCTCTTAAAGTCTTATGTGCATAAGATGTCAGAAAAGAATCTAATGTAATAATTCCTATTAGAGTTCCTTCTTTTGCAATATCAATAATTGCGTATAAAAACATTGAATATAAATTAGACACTCCTATTTCAGAAAAAATCTCTAATAAATATTTTTTATTATTTTTTATATAATCAACTTCATGACAATTATAGGGTGGATTAGCAATGATGTAATCATAGTTTATTTTATCTTGATTATTGGAAAATAATAGAGGTGTTTTTAAGTTATTGTAATATTCAATAAAATCCTCATTTCTAAAAATGGACTTCTTATGATTTCCAAAATCGATAATATCAAAACTATAAATTACTTTATTATTATTGTAAAACGTATCCAACAACTCTTCTTTTCCAACACAAGGGTCTAAAACATTTTTACCAAAAGGATTTAGTTTTAACATCTCGTATGAAATAAAATCAGCAACAATTTTCGGAGTTGAATAGTAACCAGATTTTCTCCTGTCTAAAATATTATCTATAACTATTTCTTTTTTATGGCGTCCCATATTATTTCCTTGTATACTATGAGTATCATTATTCTATCAAGATGTCAATAAATATTCAAATCAAGACATTGATACCAAAACAATATATTATCCGAAATTCATAATAATCTGACTAATCCGTATTATATATCTAAAATTAATGAAATTGGTGATAATTTTAGATATATATGCTATAAAAAACTCGTTTTTTCAGGCATATAATCTTAAAATTAAGATTATAATCAAACTCGGATAGCTTATTATTATACAATAAATTATGGTTATTATTAATAATTAATTTTATTCTAAAAATTTTGGCGAATTCAACTCGTTTGATTATAGTAATTTTTCTTGAATTGCAATTGCATCAAGTAAAACCAAACTTGCCATACTTTCAACAACTGGAATAATTCGTGGAATAATACAAGGATCATGTCGCCCGTGTATTACTATTTTTGTATTTTGCCCATCTTTTGTTATTGTGTCTTGTTCTAATGAGACTGAAGGAGTTGGTTTTACAACGAGTCTAATAATTATATCATCACCAGATGAAATTCCACCAAGTATTCCGCCTGCGTTATTTGTGCTAAATTTTTTGTCTTTCATAAAGTCATTTGACTGGCTACCAACAAGTTTTGCAAACTCAAATCCAAGCCCAAACTCTACTCCTTTTACAGAGCCAATAGAAAGCAATGCTCCACCTAGTCTTGCATCAAGCTTAGCAAAAACAGGGTCTCCAATACCTGCAGGTAATCCTTTTATTTCAAGTTGAACCATTCCTCCAATAGACTCGCCTTTTTTCTTTAGATCAACGATTAGTTCTTCCATTTTTTTTGCAGCATCTATATCGCAAGTACGGATAGGGTTTTTTTCTATGATGTCATAATCAATTTTTTCTATTTTTATATCACCAATCGATAGTGTGTAGGCAATTATTTTAATACCTTTTTCTTCCAAAAGTTTTTTTGCAATGCCACCAGCAGCAACTCTACTCAAAGTCTCTCTACCAGAGGATCGCCCACCGCCACGGTGATCTCTAAACCCAAATTTTTTAAAGAATGTAAAGTCAGCATGACCTGGTCTAAAAATTTCTTTTAAATTGTCATATTTTGAAGAATCCATATCTTTATTCTCAACAATCATCGCAATAGGACAACCAGTAGTTTTACCTTCAAAGACTCCAGATAAAATTTTAATTTTGTCGTCCTCGCCTCTTGAGGTCGTAACACTACTTTGCCCAGGTTTTCTTCTATCTAATTCTTTTTGAATGTCAGCCTCATTTATTTCTATCCCAGATTTTAGACCGTCGATTACAACACCCAATGCTTTGCCGTGACTTTCGCCAAAAGTTGTTACTCTAATCACCTCTCCGATTGTGCTTGGAGAATACATTCTTAGCATAAACTCAATCTCAAGTTGTTTTTCTATATCATCTGTTATTTCATCAATGCTTTTACCAGTGGTGTCTGATAATATATCTGCATAAGGTTTTACAACTTCGGTTACAAAATCAACTTTTTGGAAGAATGCAGATTTTGGGTTTTCTTCCTTTAATAAGTATGCAGGTATTCCATCTTTTGAGACCCTATCCCATAAAGAATCTTTTTGTGCATAAACAAAAATTATTATTGAGTCTGCTCTTAAAATTCGTCTTGTTTGGGGATTTAGAAAAGAACTACCGCCAGTACTAATTATACACCAACTTAAATTAGCCATTTCTTCGATCGATTTTTGCTCGATTTCTCTAAATTTTTCTTCGCCAACTTCTTTAAAAATTTCTCTAAAAGAAATTTTTTTATTGTAATTCTTTAAATAATATTCTTCTATTAGAGTATCAGTATCAAAAAAGTTTAATTTCAATTTTTTTGCTAAATTACTTCCTATTGTTGTCTTACCAGAACCTTTTGGACCTATAATAACTATTCTCATTTGTTTTTCCTCTCTCTCTGCGGATCAATTTGGTAAAAATTCGCTATCTTTTAGTACAATTTTACCATTTATTATAACTGTATCTATTTTACAGTTAGTTTTCAAATTATCATAGCAAGAAAAATCTGCTTTTGTTTCGGATTTTTCTGCTTTAAAAGTATTAGGTATTTTTTTAATTATCGTAATATCTGCAAAATTTCCTTTTTTTATCTCACCTCTTTTTTTGATTCCAAAAATCTTATACCCAGAAGTAAATAATTCAAATATTTTATTTAGAGAAAGAATTTTTTGCTCGTAAAGATTGTACAAAGCATAAAACGCTGTCTCAAGCCCTGGAAAGCCAGATGGTGGAGTAGGAGAATTTTTTTCTTCAAATTTATGCGGGGCATGATCTGTTCCAATAACATCAAAAAAACCTTTATTAAAATTTCTTCTTAGATACTTAACATCGCTTTCCTCTCGTATCGGAGGATTTACTTTAAATATATTAGATTGTTCTATATTTGAGAGGCTAAAGAATAAATGATGCGGTGTAACTTCGTTAATAATGTTATAGCCTAATTTTCTCAGTTTCTTTAAGTATTTTAATTGTTTTGCTGAAGATATATGGCATATATAAATTTTTGCTTTAGATTTAATTGCTTTTGCTTGTCTAATTATTCTTTTTATCCCTTCAATTTCTGACTCAGGGGGTCTAATTGCATTGTGGTCAGATACCGAATTATATTGAATATGTTTATATCTTGCTAAAGTATTCTCATCCTCACAGTGAAATAAGTTAATTTCTCCAGTATTTAAAGAATATTTTATTGATTGCTCGTTTTTTACGAGTAAATCACCTGTTGAAGAGCCAAGAAAAACTTTTATTCCATAAAGAGGAACTTTTTTCTTACAAAAATTAAATATTTTTTTTATATTTCCCGAATTTGTATCAGAAAGTCCAAGATAAAACCCATAATTTATATTTGTTAATTTGGCAAGATTATTCTTTTGATATAAAATATTATAATTTGTTGCTGATGGGATATTATTAGGCATATCCATAACAAAAGTGAACCCACCTTTTATAGCAGCTCGAGTTCCAGTATTCCAATCTTCTTTATGTTCTTGACCAGGGCATCTAAAATGTACATGAGGATCAATAAAACCAGCACTTACATAAGAATCCTGAGCATCAATCAAAAAATATCCTTTTAAATCGTCTTCGTTTAATTTTCTATAAATAACTCTTTTAATTTTTTTGTCTTCTATTAATATCTGAACTTTTCTGAATCTTTTATTTATGAAAACTTCACCATTTATTATTGCTATTTTAATCTTTTCCAAATAAAAATCCTATTTTTTAATTTAACAATTACTATTATCTTTGTCTATATTAAATTATATTATATACTTAAAATGTGTTAAATGGTCAATCTTTTTTTTAAATTATGCTAATTTGGATGGAATTCTAATTATTTACAAAAAAAGTTTCTAATTTTTAATAAAATTTATTTACCATATTAGAGTTCGTTAGGTATTACATCATAAATAAACAAAATAGTATATTATTTCTTATATTTATCTAATAGTGATAAATATATAAGTTATTTTCAAAAAAGCTTTATTTTAAGTAAAGAATGTAAGAAAATATGATATTTCTTTTAATATCTAAATATTTTATAAATTCTATTTACAAAAATAAACTAAACAGATATATTATATTAATATTAACCCAAAATTTATTGTATTTTATAAAATCCTATTAGAAAAAATTATTAAAATTATTTTAAGTAGTAAATCAAATTTATATAAAGTATATATTTCTTTTTATCTTAGAGAATATAAATTCTAATTATTCTATAATTTGTCATGGAGGTAAATTTATGAGATTAACAATTATTGCGTTTTTTATTTTTATTATGGTATCTATTAATCTTAATGCCAGAGATTTTGTTATTGTAGGAATTCCTGAAGAACCTAATAGGTGGATAGATGAAAAAGGTAATATGGTAGGGCTTGATATTGATATTATAACATATATAATGAAAAAACTAAATATTCCTTATAAAATAATATTGGAAGCATCTTCTGCAAGGATGGAATTTAATTGGCAATCTGATAAACCTTCTTATGACTTAGTTTTGACATATTCAAAAAAGCCAGAAAGAGAAGTTTATTTAATTTATGCTAAAGAATCACATATTGACTTTTCGTGGAATTTTTTTCTTAGAAAAGAAGATGCTGGCAAATATAAGTTTGAAGCATTTAATGATTTAAAAGGTGTTAAAATTGGAGCAACAAAAGGATTTTCGTATTCTGATGAATTTTGGAAAGCTTATGATGATGGAATATTAACTTTAGATGTAATTACAAAAAATGAACTTCAGATGGATAAACTTCTTGCAAAAAGAATAGATTTGATGCCATTAAATACACAAGCAACACTTTATGAAGCTAAAAGAGGTGGTTTTTTGGATAAAATAACTTATCTTCCAAAACCTATTAAATCAAAACCATATTACAATACATTCGTAAAAAAATCAAATTATCCAAATTTAGCAGAAATTATAAAAAAATACGACGAAATCTTAAAAGAAATGAAAAAAGATGGCACATTAAAGACGATTTTAGCGAAATATGGGTTGTGATTATTTTAGACCTGACAGGGTTTCAAAACCTGTCAGGTCTGATTATATGCTGTAATTTAAACTTTTTATAAAAAATAATTTTTTATAAAAAATAATATACAAATTGTATATTTATGCTATAATAAATATAGCCACTTGTAAACTCTTAGATATTTTATCCTCGATTAAAAAAATTGTGGTTTAATAGAGGTTGTTTAAATCAAATCTCTATAATTAATAATAAATACTAATTATTTTAATTTTTTTATACATAAGCTAGAAAAAATATATAAATATGTCCGATATATACTTATAAATGTTTTAAAAATATAAATCTTTTTTAATAATAAATAGATTTGATTTTTATACATACATTAAACAATTCCAAAACATTTTAAGATACATACTGATATTTGATTCAATTGTCGGTAATATCATATATTTGTATTTTTTTATAGTAAAAATAATATAAAATAAAAAAACTATAAAAATTTTATTATTTTGATTGTCTTTTTTTAAAAAAGTGATAAATTTAAATTTGGAGAACTATATTAATTTAATTTATATATAATTTAGGGAAGGAGTTAGGCTATGAGTAACAAGAGAGCCTTTTATATAATTTTAGCGATTTTTTCGGTGGTATTACTTTTTGGAGTAATGTTTGGATGTAATCAAAATCCATTTTTTGGGGTAGGACCAGAGGTTGACACTGAAAGACCTTCGGTAGTAATTACCTCCCACCTTAACGGGCAATGGGAGAAACCGAGCTTCAGCTTATCGGGTAATGCAAATGATAATATAGATGTATCTAATGTCAAAATTAGAGAAATCAAAAAAGATAGCAACGGTGTTGAATATGTTTCAAGAGAATGGAATGCTTCTCTAAACGGTGGTGAGGGAAATAAGTCATGGGCAAGAACCTTTGATTTGACAAATGACTTTAACAACGAGGATGGTTTTAAAACACTTGATGTTTATGCGTTTGATGCAAGAGAAAACTTTGCTAATACAAGAATATTGCTTGGTGTTACAAAAGATATGTCTATTGCAAATCTTACTTCTCCAATAGAAGAAAATTTACCTGCAAATCAAAAATTTGTGGGAAGTCCAAAGGATATAAGTTTCTTTACTAAAGTAGATAACACTTCTGATAAATTTGATAATTTAAAATATTATTTTAATAAAAAAATGGAAATTGCTGGTTATACAAAGGCTGTCTATCCTCCAGATAAATCTGTTACTTTGAATATTTATGATTCTCAAAGAAAAAATATAATATATACAGACATAATAAATGGCGATTTAAGTACAGATAAAGCTAAAGGTAATACTTCTACATGGACATTTAGAATTGATACAACTAGTCTAAAATTAAATAACAATGTATTAGATAATACTGCTTGTTATGTAGAAATCGTAACAAAAGATCAAGCTGGTCAAGATTGGAAGCAAGGCAAGGGATATGTTTATGTTCTACAAAGTACAGACTATCCAAATGGAGAGGTTACATCTCCAGAAAGTGTTACATTAACTGATACTGTTGCGTCTGGTAAGGTATGGGATGATGATGGTATAGATAAAATTTATTGGTATCTAGGTAAGAATGACCCTACAACAGATTATACACAATGGGGTGTTTATGGTTGGGAGAGAGACCCTGTAACAGGACTCATTGTTATTAAAAATCCTAATTATGCTGCTGGTGTTATGGACTTAACTGCCGATCCTCTACTTTATCCATGGAGTTTAAAGACTTCAAGTGGTATAGGTGATTATAAATTATATATAAATCCAGTTGATAAGTTTGGTGTTTCTTTATTAGAAAGACCTTCAACTAAAACTTTTAGTGAAAAAGGCTATAAATTTACTCAAAAGACTGTTGAACCTCCAAAGGTAGAAAGTATAGATTCTCCAGATATACAAGCTACTCATAATAACAATGTTACTATAAAAGTTAGTCTTAATGCTGGACAAGGCAAACTTATGAATAGCGTTCTTTATAGAATTCAATCGGATAAGATTAAAGACATTCCTACAAATACAAAATGGGATAGTGGTTGGATTGAAAGAACTGATGTTTCAAATGATACTAAAGTTACTCATTCATATACTTTTGATGTTAATAATTATGTAAGTGCAACTATTCATGATGTTAAAATAACTATTAAATGTAAAAACTCTATTGATGAAGAATCCCAAGAATCTTTTATAAATATAAAAGCTGACCATTCAAATCCAACATTATCAATTACTTATCCAAATGCAAATGCTGGTTTAAATGGAAAAATGGCAATTACTTCTTTGTTAAATGATGATTGGGCTGGTGTAAAATCATTGTATGTTGGTTATTTTGCATCTGCTCCAGATATGGCAGGCACTTATACAACAGAAACTGCTTTAGATACAAATACAGCTACTAATCCAACATTAGGCAAATGGATAAAAATAGATAATCCAAAAGCTGCAATGGATGTTACTTTTGATTCAACTGTAATTACTTCAACAAAGGTAAATCCTTATTCTTTATATATAGCAACAGTTGATAAGGTTGGAAATGTTGGTTTTACAAGCAAACAATATAATATAGATCAAGATTTGGATATTCCTTCATCTATTATATCTGTTCCTGCTACTAATGGAGATATAACATTGCCTTCAACTCTTATAAGTGGCGATGCGAGTGATGATGATGGCTTAAAAGCTTTATATTGGTTCGTTGGAAAAATTGACCCTGCATTAAATTTTGGTGGTGGTGTAAATACAGGTGATCCAACAGCAGATTATACAACATGGAATACTTATACTGGTGTAAATGCAAGTGCTGGTATATTTACTTTTACTGGAAGTCCAAAATCATCTTCTTGGAAAATAGATTCTCCTTCTGGCTCTGGTTATTACAAAGTTCATACTAAAGTAATTGATATTGGAAATAAAGTACAAAAAACTAGTGCAACAAGAAATTATACTCAAAAACTCACAGATAAACCAGAAATTGTTATTAATGGTCCTGATACTTCTATTACATACAATAAGGATGTAACAATAGATGTTAGTTTAACTGGTGGCTCAATAGATAAAGTAACAAAAATTTCTTATAGAGTATGGTCAACTCTAAAACAAGATGATACAACTCACGATATAGTATCTCCTTCATTAACCCCAGCTGTAGTAATTAATAATTATAAAATAGCTCTTAACTTACAAAATTTTGTAAATGTAAACGTACATGATGTTAAAGTTTTTGTTAGTTGTTCAAATGAAGTAAATAAAATTTCGCAGATACAAACTATTTCTCTAAAATCAGACATTGTGTCCCCTACTGTGAAAATATTAAGTCCTTCTTTAGGTACAGGTATTAATGGAATGTGGGATATTGCAGGTGAAGTAACTGATGACTGGGCAGGAATCAAATCAATTTATGTTGGCTATTTTACCTCCATGACAGATACTATTATGAATACCACATATACGAAAGAATCTTCCTTAAATAATGCAACTTCTACTGTTCCAACTAATGGTAAATGGTATAAACTTAGTCAAGTATCTGCTGCATGGTCACATGGTTTTGATACTACACTTATATATAACGATGAGACAAGTCATTCATACAATTTTTATGTGGCAACAGTTGACAATACTGGCAATGTTGGTTATGGAAAATTAAATTATAATATAAATCAAGCACTTGATAGACCAACTGCTGCGATTACATCTCCTGCTATCAATGGAATAATATCTCCAAATTCAAATGGTAGCGGTGATGCAAGTGATGATGATGGAATTAAAATAATATATTGGTTCGTTGGTAAAACAGATGTTGATTTTGGAAATGGAGTAGGTATTGCTCCAACAGATTATACAACATGGGATACATTTAGTGATGCTAACTCTAAAGGTGGAATAATTGATCTTAGTGCAAGCAATCCAAAGATAACATCATTAAATTTCACAACTCCATCTGGCGACGGAGATTATAAGATAAGCGTAATGGTTGTTGATAAAAATAATAAACCATCATCTTCTGTTATAACAAGAAACTATCAACAATATGCTTCTACAACACCAACTGCTACTTTGACAGGAATAGACCAATCCACAACTTATAAAGGAAGCGTTAACGTCAACATAGCAGCTTATGGCGGTGGTCCTTACAGCATAAATAAAATTGAATATAGAGTAGATAATGGTAGCTGGACAGATATAACTGGATTTACAGTTGGTAAGACAGTAAATTATATTCTACCAATAAATACAGTTACTTACACAAGCTCAACAGATTCTGATGTTAAAGTAGAAGTAAGATGTACAAATGATAATAGCATTGTGTCTAATATTAGTTCTGTTAGTTTTAAAGCAGATAACACATCTCCTACATTTAGTATCTCTGCACCTGCAACTAATGCTGGCTTAAATGGCGTTGAACATATAACAGGTGGTATTAGTGATAATTTCTCTGGTGTTAAATCAATGTATATTGGATATTTTAATGGTGCAATAAATACAACAGATTATGACACTGAAACAGAGTTAAATACTGCATCAACTGCAGGTTTAACTTTAAATAAATGGTTTAAAATTACTGCTATAAATGCAGCTTATGATGTTACATTTGATACAACTAAAATTTATAGTGATGAATCAAGTCATGCTTATACATTATATGTTGCAAGTATTGATAATGTAGGTAATGTTACTCATATCAATAAGAGTGTAACCATCAATCAAGCGTTGGATAGACCTTCTATAAGTGTATCAACTCCAACTAATAATTCAACATTATTGCCTTACTCTGTTGCATCAGGTAGTGCAACAGATGACGATGGAGTGCAATATATTTACTATTATATTGGTCTCACAGATCCAACATCTGATTATAAGACATGGGGTGGTATAGATAATGATCAAAGTACTGATACTGAAAAATCTGGTAGATTATCAGTTTCTGGTAAGACAGTATCATGGAATTTTAGAACACCAAAAGGCGTTGGCTCGTTTAGAATGAGATTAGTTCCAGAAGATATTAATGGAAAACCAGCAACTTCAACCACTTCAGTTAATTATGCTCAACAAACATCTGACTCTCCTACAATACAGATCAATGCTCCTAATGCAAGTATTACACATACTGGAACTGTAACAGTAGATGTTGACACTTCTGGTGGTGGAACAAAGACAGTTAGCCAAATTAAATATCAAATAAAATCTACTAAATTGGATTCTGGTATTGTAACATTATCAGCACCAGCTGATTTTACAGCAGGACAAGGTAGTATTAATAAAACTTTTACATTCAACTCAGCATCTTATACAGACTCTTCTGTTCATAGCATAGATATTGAAGTATGGACTATAAATAGTAATGCCGAAACTTCTTTACACATGAAGACTACAATCAATGCTGATAATGTAAAACCAACAATAAACATTACATTCCCTAACGCTTTGGCTGGATTGAATGGTATAACAACTCTAACTCGTGTCGTATCTGATGACTGGTCTGGTCTCAAGTCAGCATATATTGGATACTTTGCGGGTATGACAAATGGAACAATGGATACAAGCTACACAACAGAAGCTTCTGTTATTGCTAATAGCTCTACTTCTTTAACATTGGGTAAATGGTTTAAACTTGCAAGTGTTTCTGCATCAGCAGATGTTACATTTGATACAACCGTAATAACAAGTACAGTAGCAAATCCACATAATTTATACCTTGTGTTGGTTGATAATGTAGGAAATCTTAGCTATACAAGCAGAGCATTTGATATAAATCAAAATTATGATAGACCAGACGCGTCTATTTCTACACCTTCAAATGCAGCTATTGTATTCCCATCATCTGTTGTAAGTGGTAGTGCAAATGATGACGATGTTAGTAACTTATTAGGCGGTAAAGACAATGACGGGTTGCAATATGTTTATTGGTTTGTTGGTAAATCAGATGTTGATTTTGGTAATGGAGTGGGTAATGCCCCATCTGACCAAGCAACTTGGAGTACATATAATACAGCAAATGCAAAAGGTGGTGTTATTGATTTAACTAGCACAAAACCAAAAACTTATGCTTTCCAACCGACAGATATTATTACTCCAACTGGCTCTGGTAATTATAGGATTCATATAAAACCAATGGATATGAAAAACAAAGTGCCAGTTGCAAATATAACAAGAGATTATGTTCAAAAGGCAAGCGATATCCCAGCGATTGAGTTTGTTAGTAGCTTCCCAGATACAACAACAAACTATAATGGCACAGTAACAGTAAAAGTAAATGCAAACGGTGGCTCGATAGATAATGTAACAAAAATATTCTATAAGGTAGAATCAACTGTATTAGCAGACGGAAGTTATACAGAAAAAACTGATTTTACAGCTGCAAATACAGTTAATGCTTATACATTTACATTCAATATAAATAGCTATGTATCAAGTACAGTACATGATGTAACAGTTAGTGTGTATTGTGAGAATGCAGTAGCAAAGACATCGCAGGTTACCTCAATTACAATAAAAGGTGATAATACAAAACCAACAGTAGCAATAACATCTCCTGCTGCAAATGCTGGTTTAAATGGTAACTGGTCAATAGCAGGGACAGTGTCAGATGACTGGTCTGGTGCAAAAGCAATATATGTTGGATATTTTGCAAATATGACAAATGGAACAATGGACGGAACTTATACAACTGAGGCAAGTTTAAATCCATCAGGAACTCCGACAATAAACAGATGGTATCAACTTTCATCAGCAACAGCAGCGTGGAGTCATACTTTTGATACAACCGTAATAACAAATTCTACTGGCAATCCAAAAAATCCATATAACCTCTATGTTGTAGCAGTAGATAATGTAGGAAATCGTCAATATACAAGTAGAGCATTTGATATAAATCAAGATTATGATAAACCACATGTAAGAATATTGTCACCTGCTACAAATAGTAGAGTAAGCCCACTTTCGATAGTAAGTGGAGATGCAACAGATGACGATGGAGTTCAATATGTTTACTATTATGTATGTAATGATGCTTCACTTCCTGCGTTGTACACAGATTGGTCAAGTACAGTGGAAACTGCAGCACATAAAGGTGGAAGAATAGATGCTGGAAATGCGACATCATATTCATGGCAATTGACAACTCCATCAGGGGTTGGCTCATATACTGTCTATACAAGAGTAGTAGATATGTATGGTAAGCCAAATGATGTAAATGTGTCATTAGCATTTAAACAATTCTCAACAGATGTTCCAACTGTAAGTATAACAAGTATAACAGCAGATAGGTCTTCAGGGACAAAGTATTATGGTAATGTAGTTATAAATACAAACTCAATTGG